>Ga0233444_10000146_pt1 | contig 95177 bp, 89 predicted proteins | sample SI_124_October20_6_FD_182792 | JGI IMG/M metagenome (GOLD analysis project Ga0233444, IMG submission 182792) | Seawater microbial communities from Saanich Inlet, British Columbia, Canada - SI_124_October2016_10_MG | ecosystem: Environmental > Aquatic > Marine > Inlet | place: Canada: British... | reverse complement strand
ATAATAAATATCTCTCAATACGATAACAAAATACAATCAACATAAAATCATAGCCAAACAATAATTGCGCAAACGCAATTGCTTGCTTTGGGGCTGTAAGATATTAAACATAGCAATTATGGAGGACATCATGTTTGCACGAATCTACCAGCCCGCCAAAACTGCCATGTCGTCAGGCACAGCTAAAACCAAACATTGGGTGTTGGAGTTTGCGCAATCGGACGCGCGTCATATTGATCCTTTGATGGGATGGACCTCTAGTGATGACACGCAGACACAGGTTCGTCTCCAGTTTGATACCAGGGATGCGGCTGTGGATTATGCGGATCGTCATGGTATTCAGGCTACGGTTGTGGAGCCGCAAAAGCGTGCCGCGAATATACGTTCTGGCGGGTATGGCGAGAATTTTGCCACCAATCGTCGGGGTGTTTGGACCCATTAGGCTGTCGTCATATTCGGTCAGAGATGGGGCTTCTATCGCCTTGGAATCTGCACCTCAAAAGCATAGTTTCATAACTCATAATTGATAAAATTTCATTGATTTCCACCTTTACAGGTTAGTTCTCATTTGGTTTAAACACAACGGGTTAGGTGGGCAGTCGTTTTAGGAATTCGCATGGATTCGCCCGATAAATTACATTTTGGTGCCGCAAAGCTGTCTCATTTTCGGAATGAAAACACTTCGGCTCATGTCGCTTCGCGGTCGATTGCATCCGAGCTAAAGTCCGGGGCACGTGAGGTTTGTGATCTCCCCCACCAACTCTTTGAACAAGACCTTCCTCTTTATGAAGTTGAGGCGATGTCCCTTATTCATGGGCTGATTGCGCGTTTGGCTTGGCCAAGCATCATGGCTGCCAGTCGCGGAAAGGTCGCGACGCTTGATGTGCGTCGTCCAGGCCATTTCGCTTGGGGGCCGCTCTTGGTCTCAGCCGGAGCACCTGAAGGCATAGGTTTCGTTTTAAGACGGATCTTTCGGTTGAAATCGGCGCGGGATGTCTTTCCCAATCTGTCTATTGAGGGGGGGCGGGTTGTCCTTATCTCAGAATGGGGCTCTGCGAATTTGGAAGAATGTCTTTGGGACCCCAGTGACCCGGAGGCCCAGCAGGATTGCATGTTGATGCGCGAATACCTCAACCCCACGCCCAAAAAACCCACGCCCAAAAAACCCATGGCAAAAGCGCATCAGAACGTCATCAACTTCATGGCCTGGGCTCAGACCGATCCAGAAATGCTGCGCGAGACTGTGCGCGGTTCTTTGCAGTGTTTTTCATATTTTTTGAATCTTGCGCGCTGCTGCGTCCCGCATCAAAATCTTGCAATAACTTCGCATGTGTCATTTGCAGATGCTTTGTTGCGGCGCGTGATGTCGGCTGGTGCTCTTACGCGATTGGCCGCGTCAAAAACCCACGCCGAGCTTGGCGAATTGGCACAGCATCTCGCGCAGGCAGATAGGTCGGAGGCCGATTTTGTCGTGTTTCAATCATGCCTTGATCGGATGACGGAAGATGGCGTCTTATTTGACGCTGCGACCGAAATATTTTAAGCGTGCGCGAAAGCGGATGACATCAGGTGGATGACATCATGTCGGCTAGTTTTTTCCGTTGAATTTTTCCCGAAGGGCCTTTTGGCAGATCCTCGAGGATATATACCGTATCGGGAGCTTTAAACGCACCCAAGCGGCGGTTACAGATGTCGATCAAATCAGGGGCGGTGACCGAACTGCCGGCACAGAGAGTTACCGCGGCAACCACGCGCTCGCCATAGGTGGTGCAGGGCTGCGCGAAGGCCGCAGCTTCGACAACATCCGCATGGGCGTAAAGCGCTTCGTCCACTTCGCGTGGTGCAATATTCTCACCGCCCTTAATGATCAATTCCTTCAGACGGCCTGTCACAAACACATATCCCTCTTCGTCCCTATGCCCGAGGTCACCCGAGCGTAACCAACCATCGGGCGTGAAGCTCGCGCGAGTCTCATCAGGGTTCTTGAGATACTCTTTCATGACATTCGGACCGCGAATGGCAATCTCGCCCTGTTCATTGTGGCTCGCTTCCGAGAGATCTGAACGCAGGATCGTTACCTGATTGCCGATCGCAATGCCGGGTGAGCCGATCTTTCGTGTTGCGGGGGGCAGCGGGTTCGAAAGCATCTGCGCCGCGGTCTCTGTCATGCCCATCGTTTCAACGATTGGCACACCAAACCGGGTTTCAAAGGCGGTTTGCACCTCTGGTGCCAAAGCTGAGCTGGCCGATCTGCCGAAGCGCAGTTTCGCTTTGGCCGCATCGCTGGGATCTTGAGTGGAATGCAGCACATGCGAGATGATGGTGGGCACAACTGAAAACCAGGTGACGGCTCCCGCTTCAATGTCACTCCAAAACCGGCTGTTGGAAAACTTCGGAGCCAGCAATAATTGCCCGCCTGAGATGAGGCACCCCATGACACTAACGCATAGCCCATTGATGTGACAGATCGGCAGCACGCAATATCCGCAGTCATGCTCACTCAGCGCATGGGCGCGGGCGGTGGTCCAGCCGCCTGCGAGAAGGCTACTGTGGCTGTGCACCACGCCTTTGGGCCGCCCGGTGGTGCCGGATGTGTACATCAGCAACGCGTCATCCCCAGAGCTAAGGGGGTGCAGGGGCACTTGCGCATCAAGGTCCAGATCATCGGGCATTGGCCGCAGACCATCGGGGCAGGTGGCGGCAAATTGCGCCTGCTGTTCTGCACCGACACAGGCAAAGCGTGCCTCACAGTGCTCAAATGCATAGGTAATGGCATCGTTACCCGCCGCTAGGTTAATCATGGTGACGCGAAACCCGCCATAGAGCCCGGCAAAAAGCGTCTCTAACGCTGCGCGCCCATTGGGCATCATCACAGCCAGGCTTTCACCCTTGGCCATACCGAGGGCTGTGAGGCCCAGCGCTCGGGCGCGGGCGATATCGCGCAAATTTGCCCAAGAGAGGTCGGCGGCGCCATCGGTGAAGCGATAGGCGATGCGTTCTCCCCTTGCTTCAGCCTGCTGGTCCAGCCAGTCGCGTACGGTGCCTTGTGGCGGGGTTTCGTTAAATGTGATCATTTTCCGGCTCGTGCCCAGTAATTTGCAAAGATGTCTTCGAGCGCCGGTTCACGGGCAGGAATTTCGCGGGTCACCTTGGTTGTTTGCACAAAGTGGCGCCAATTGAGATTGCCATCAATCGAATTGCCGCCCCAACTGCCGCATCCCATTGAGAGCGAAAAGGGCAAGCCGTTGTTGAAAGCGCCCCCCGTGGCGAAGCAATGCGCTTGGTTCACGATCACCCGACAGGTTGGCACTTCGCGTCCCAATTCCAAAGCGCGTGCTTCAAGGGCTGAGTGAATTCCGATGGAATGGCCCGCGCCTTGATGGGTCAGGATACGGCTGGCAATGGCCTTTGCATCCGCAAAATCTCGCGCACGATAAAGGGCCACGACCCGCGAGAGCTTTTCACCCGAGAGGGGATGATCTGCACCGATCCCGGAGGTCTCAACCGCGAGGAACTTCGTCGTAGCAGGGACCGTCCCCACCATACCCAGCGCTTCAAGCATCTTGTCAGCATCTTGGGCAATGACCGAGCGGTTCAAATGTCCATCTGGCCAGAGTTTGGCAATGATGGGCGCTTCATCTGTTACGAGAGCGCCGCCCTCTTGTGCCATGGCTTGCACAAAGGCGTCATAAATTTCATCCACCACCACAAGCGCGTTTTCCGACGAGCAAGAGGTGGCATTGTCAAAGGTTTTTGAGGCGGTGATCTTCGCGGCGGCCTCGGCAAGATTGGCCGTTTCATCGACGATCACGGTCACATTGCCCGCTCCCACCCCTATCGCCGGGGTGCCGCAAGTATAGGCGCGGCGCACATTGTTTTGACTGCCGGTGACCACAACCAAGTCACTCATTTCAAGCATGCGTTGGGTTTTGGCCTTTGATCCCGGCGCAGGCAGCATCTGCACCAGGTCGCGATCAATTCCGATCTTGTCAAATTCGGCATATATATAGTCCAGCAACAGCTCACAGGAGGCGATCCCTTTTGGAGATGGTGAAAGAACGATGGCGTTTCCAGATTTCACTGCATTGATGATATTATTCGCCGGGGTGGCCGCCGGGTTGGTTGAGGGCACAACCGCGCCTACGACACCGAGTGGGCGGGCGATTTCTGTTATCCCCGTGGCAGGATCATCTGAAATTATTCCGTATGTTTTTGCATCCGCGATGTCCCGCAATAGGCCCAGCGTCTTACGATGGTTTTTCGTGATTTTGTCGGCGACATTCCCCAGGCCAGTGGTCTGGACCGCCAGTTCCGCCAATGAGCGATTGCGCGCGGGCTCCATTATGGCCCATCCAACCGCCTGAGCGGCTTGATCATATCGTTCTTGAGAGCCGCTCGCTTCGAAAGCCAACTGAGCCTTACGGGCGCGGGCAATCACGCGGTCAACGATCGCAACTTCATCTGGAGCAGTCATGGGGAATTCCGTTCATCATAGGGTGGTGGGAACCGGCAAAGGCTCCCACCGATTGTGGTTTTGTTACAGGCCTGCAAGCAGGTCTTTTAGGGTCACCTCGCGGGCAGCCCACATCTCAAGGACCTCATCTCGGGTCATGATATGCATTGGAGATCCGCCAGCTTTCATTTTGCCGGCAACGCGGCGATTGGCGAACATGGCGGGCACGGTTTCGGCCAGCTTGTCGATGATAGCCTGTGGTGTGCCTTTGGGGACCATAACGCCGCGGAAATTAACCGAAGCATTGTCCACATCAAGGCCCTGTTCCCGCATGGTCGGTACATCTTCCATAAAGGAATTGCGTTCCAGATCTGCGACGCCGAGGATCTTGATTGTGCCCGCTTCACGGGCGCGGAAGGCGTCGGACAGGTTGTTCACACCGGCCATAACCTCACCGGCGATAACCGCTTTCATTGCGCCAGAGCCGCCAGATTTATTTGGGATATAGGCCATTTTCACGCCGGCTGCTTTTTCAATTTGCAGCGCCGCGATATGGTGACCCACAAAGAGGCCCGCACCAGAGAAGGTGAGCTTGCCTGGATTGGCTTTGGCCCAATCAATGACATCCGCCATGGAGTTAAATTCACTGTCCGCTGCGACAACAAATACCGCCGGATCAGCGCCCCAATTGGCAATAGGCTCGAAGCTATCGGCCGAATACTCTACACCGCCCTGAATGGATTGGGCGATGAAATGGGGGATGTTGTATGCGCCAAGCGTATAGCCATCGGCATCGGCAGCAGTGGCCAGCCAATTCCAGCCAACGCGGCCCCCGGCACCGGGTTTGTTGATAATTGCAACAGGCATGCCTAAGGCATCGTCATTGCCAGCGGTCATGGTGACAATACGCGCTTGGAAATCAGTAGCGCCGCCGGCGCCATAGCTGACCATCAGCATAATTGGACGTTCAGGGTAAGTTGCATGGCCATCGGCCTGCGCGGAGCTGGCCAAAGCGGCAAGGGCAATGGCTGCACCTGCGAATAGTTTCTTCATTTTCTAGTCCTCCCTAGTGGTGATGATGCCCTGCCGCGTCTACGGTTCAGGACCAAATCTCTCGCGGTGTGTAAACGTTCAAGATAAGTGCGAAGAGACAATACATTACGGCGATAAAGCCGGCCGTGATGATAGCGCGCATGACCCAAGACCGGAGCTGCCGGTGATCTGCGGGGTCATACCAAGTGAGCAGAATAAAGAAGGCGAGGGCGGTTCCGGTGTAAAACCCGAAGAAATTTGCGCCCCAAAACACATAGACCACGGCCAAAGCAAGACCCGGCGCGATATTGACAATCTCTGGGCGGTTGAAACCGCCGTCCTGGGCGGCACCGTCTCTGAGGGCTTTGAAAAACGTCCAGAGGGCCAGCACAACAAACACTGTTGAGATGAGGCGGGGAAAGGCGAATGCGGCCGCCGGGGTTTGTGTGTAGCTTACATAGCAGACCCACAGCCCGACAAGGGCGATGAGCCCCGCGGGGATGGCGTGTTGAAACCGGTGCATCACAAAGCCCTCCCTTGGTTGCGGTTTTTCAGCTCAAGCCAGACTGAGTAGACAATCGAACCCAAGACGATGGCAATCAGGACCAAATTCAACGTTCCGGTAAAGAAATAGGGCAATACCCCATTTTGTGCCGCTGCGATCATTGCGCCTTCGACAAAGTTGCCCTCTGCGATTGGCCCTAAGATTAGGCCCAAAACCAACGGGGCTGCGGAGTAGCCATAGCGTTCCAGAAAATACATTCCCGCCCCGAGGATGAGCATGACAAAAACGTCATCCATAGACAGCTGCACCGAGTAACTTCCGAATACAGCAAGGGCCAGGACCACAGCGGCCATGACCGCGCGTGGCACCCGTGCCACATTGGCGGCCAGACCTGCGATCATCAGGCCGAAGACGCACATCAAGATTTGCCCAATCAGCATGGAGTTGATGAAGGGCCAAACAACCTCTGGATAGTCGCGGAAAATATTTGGGCCGGGGAAAATGCCATGGATGATTAACCCGCCGAGCAATACCGCTGCCGTCGGGCTGCCGGGGATTGAGAGCGTGAGCAATGGGACCAATGAGGGTCCGACCATGGAGTTATTGGCCGATTCCGCAGCGATGATGCCCTCGGAATGGCCCGTGCCGAATTTTTCGCGTTCTGGGCTGAAATTACGGGTTTGATCATAGGCCACCAGCCCAGCGATTTGCCCACCCACGCCAGGGATCAAGCCAATGATTGCGCCGACCGAGGTTCCGATGCCAAGCGCGCGCGTGCGGCGGCTCACTTCTGTAATCGCTTTGCGCAGCGGATGCGGCTTTATGCTCAGAACTTCCAGATCGTCGCGCGTGCGGCCCTTGGCAAACATTGAGATCACCTGCGGAATGGCAAAAAGACCAATTAGCGCAGGGATGATGTTGATGCCTCCCGCAAGTGAGGAATGGAAAATAAAGCGCTGTGTGCCTAAGATGTCGTCGAAACCGATGGTAGAAATCCACAGGCCAATACATCCGGCCAGTAATCCCTTGATGACAGAGTTGCTGCCTAAAGTACCAATGACAGTGACACCAAGGATCGCGATCCAGAAACTTTCACTCGGGCCGAAGACCAAGGCCCATTTGGCGAGGATCGGTGTGGCGAAGATCAGCAGAAGCACCCCGGCGACACCGCCAAAGAGCGAGGCCAAAAATGACAATTGCAAGGCGCGTTTGCCGTCCCCATTGCGCGCCATCGTATGGCCATCCAATGTGGTGGCAATATTGGCTGGCGCTCCCGGAATTTTCAGCAAAATGGCACTGACTGCCCCGCCCGCGACCGTTGAGGTATACAGCGCTCCGAGCAAAATCAGCCCATGAGCGGGCTCCATCTTAAAGGTGAAAGGAATAGCCAAGGCCACCGCCATGGTGGGCGAAAGCCCCGGCGTGGCGCCAAGAATCAACCCAAAGACCGTGCCCAGCAACAGCATGCCAAAGGCCCAAAGGGTGAAGACATCGTCAAAGTAGTAAAGGAACTCCATCGGTGATCCACATTTCAGTGTTGTGCTTGACTTATCAAGTTAAGCAATGAAAATAGTAATGCAAACGTTTTCATAAAATTTGTCAAAATGAGGTTTTTATGGCTTCAAAACAAGGTAATAAGGCTGATATTGTGGATGTCGCACGCCGTGCGGGCGTCTCAATTTCGACGGTTTCTCGCAGCTTTAACCATCCGAATTTGGTGAATCTTGCGACTCGCAAAAAGATTGAAAAATCCGTGAAGGCCCTGGGCTATATCCGCAATCGTGCGGCCCAGGCGATGCATGGGCGGCGCAGCGGTACGATTGGTTTGATCGTCCCAACCATAGATCATGCAATCTTTGCAGAGGTTATCCAAAGTTTTTCAGACGCGGTAGATCAGGCTGGCTTTACCTTGTTGATTGCCAGCCATGGGTTCGATCTGGAGCGCGAGTATGCCGTGTTGCGAAAATTTCTTGAGCATCGGGTGGATGGGGTGGCATTGATTGGCCTGGATCACTCCGAACCGACCTTCCAGCTTTTAGACCAACAGGCCGTTCCGGTGATTTCGATCTGGAACTATGAAGAGGATAGCCGCATTTCCTGTGTTGGCGCTGCCAATAATGAAGCGGGGGAGCTGGCCGCAAGACATGTGCTTGATTTAGGGCACCGGCGCATTGCCTTGGTGTTTCCCAAGACTGTCGGCAATGATCGCGCGCGGGGAAGATTAGAGGGAGCTTTGACGCAATTGCGGCGCCAACAGGCTGAGCCGCCAGAAGCCTGGACCATACAGGCCCCTTACAATATCGCCGAAGCTAAAGAGGCCTGTGGCGCATTGTTTGATCTGCCAGAACGCCCCACCGCGCTTCTTTGCGGCAACGATGTGATCGCGCAGGGGGCAATTTACGCCGCTGTTCAGCGGGGTGTAAAGGTGCCAGAAGACCTATCTGTTTTGGGAATAGGAGATTTCAAAGGCAGTAAAGAGATGGAGCCGCCCCTGACCACGATCCATTTTCCCGCCGAAGAGATTGGCGGTTTGGCCGGGCGCGAAATGTGCGATTTAATTGCGCAGTCGGAAGACTTGAAATCCACGGGGCATTTGGTGCGCAAAAAATGTCAGATCAGTTTGGCGGAGCGCGCAACCTGCCTGCCGGTGCGTCGTCTGCGCTGATCTGATTGGTGAAATATTGTGTGAAGTAAAATGGAATTTTCGGCAAAAAAACTAAGCTGCCCCTTCCAAAAAGAGACGGTTGCGCTATCGTCGGCTCGAAGCCAAAAGAATTTCGGCTCATTATCTGGGAGGATACTATGAAGAATCTAGGAATGAAGACGGCGATTGCTGCATTGACAGTTGCCTTTGCTGGCGAAGCGATCGCGACAGAGTGGAATGTTTCTGTATGGGGCAAGCGTCGGGCGTTTACCGAGCATGTTGAGAAGCTGGCAGAACTGGTCGCAGCGAAAACCAATGGCGAATTCACGATGAATGTCAGCTATGGGGGTCTGTCAAAGAACCGCGAGAACCTCGACGGGATTTCTATCGGGGCCTTTGAAATGGCGCAATTCTGTGCCGGCTACCATCCTGATAAAAACCGCGTTGTGACAGTGTTAGAATTGCCATTCTTAGGCGTTGCAAATCTTGAAGAAGAAGTCGCGGTCAGCCATGCAGTCTATGCTCACCCAGCAGCGACAGAAGAGATGGCGCAATGGAATGCGCGTCTGCTTATGACTTCGCCCATGCCGCAATATAACATCGTCGGCACTGGCGATCCGCGCTCGACCCTCGCTGACTTTGAAGGCATGCGCGTGCGGGCCACAGGCGGTCTTGGCAAGGCATTTGCGGCTGTTGGCAGTGTGCCCACATCCGTGACAGCAACCGAGGCCTATCAGGCGATGGAATCGGGTGTTGTCGATACCGTGGCCTTTGCGCAGCATGCGCATCTGTCCTATGGCACAATTAACCGTGCGGATTGGTGGACAGAGAACCTGAACCCGGGCACCGTAAATTGCCCAGTTGTGGTGAATATCGATGCCTATGAAAGCCTGTCTGACGCGCACCGCGCTGTATTGGACTCGTCTGTTGATGAGGCGATCGAATATTATCTCGAAAACTATGGCACGTTGCTGCAGCGTTGGGATGGTGTTCTGGCCGAAAAAGGCGTTGAAAAAGTCACCATCAGCGATGCCGAATTGGCAGCGTTTCGCGCCAAAGCCGCCGATCCAATCCGCGCGGCTTGGATTGCTGATATGGAAGCTCAGGGCATTCCGGGTCAAGAATTGTTTGACCTTGTCATGACCACTTTGGAAAATACCCGTAAGGGCAACTGATCCATGCGCACCTGCCCCTTTTTGCGAGGGGCAGGTGTTTTTGACAGGTCACGCCCTGTCAATTTACGCTCTGTCCATTCACCCTGAAGGCGACGCTATGGCTTCATCCTCATCTGTTCTGCAAGACGATTCCTGGCTTAGCCGCGCTGATCGGGCGCTGTTGCCTGTTGAGCGTGTCTTTGCTCTGCTCAGTGGCTTGGCTGTCTTTTCACTCATGTTTCTTGCAGCCTACTCTGTGTCGGGCCGCAAATTTTTAAATCAACCCCTGAATGGCTACGTTGATTATATCGAGGCGGCCATGCCTGTGATTGCCTTTATGGGGATCTCCTATGTGCAACGCTTTGGCGGTCATATTCGTATGGATATGATCATCGGCAAGATGCGTGGCCGAGTGCTCTGGGCCTTGGAGTTTTTCACTGTGACGTTAATTTTGGTGGTCATTCTGGCGCTGATCTGGGGTTCTTGGGCGCATTTTGACCGCAGTTTTGATTTCAGCAAACCTCTTTGGAGCCGTGACAGCTCGATCGATATCGGCATTCCAATGTGGCCGGCCAAACTCTTGGTGCCCGTTGCCTTCTCACTCTTAGCGGTGAGGCTCGTGCTGCAAATGATTGGCTATGGCCGGGCATTGATCCTCGGACTGGAACGCCCGGTGGCCGTGCCCCTCATCTTAACAATTGAAGAGCAGGCCATGGCAGAAGCGGCCCATTTGGCGGAGCAGGAGTGATGGATCCTATTTCAATTGGCCTATGGACCACCGGCGGCATGCTGGTTTTGGTGTTTATCGGTATGAGGGTGGCTTTTGCCGCAGGCCTTGCCGGTTTTGTGGGCCTGTTTTGGTTGCGCTGGAACGGTTTTGATTATGACCCGGCGAAATTTGGCAAAGCCCTGACCATCAGCGTAAAAATTGCGGGCCAAGTGCCGCATTCCAAAATCGCGGCCCAGGCTTTGAGCCTCATTCCGACATTTATTCTGATCGGCTATTTGGCCTATTACGCCAAGCTGACCACGGCTCTTTTTGAGGCTGCGAAACGTTGGATCGCTTGGGTGCCTGGCGGTCTCGCGGTCTCAACGGTCTTTGCGACGGCAGGTTTTGCGGCTGTTTCTGGCGCATCGGTGGCCACGGCGGCGGTCTTTGCGCGGATTGCGATCCCTGAGATGCTGAAGATCGGGTATAATAAGCAATTTGCCGCTGGGGTTGTGGCAGCTGGCGGGACGTTAGCCTCGCTCATTCCGCCCTCCGCTATTTTGGTTATCTACGCAATTATCGTTGAGCAGGACGTGGGCAAGCTGCTATTGGCGGGCTTTATTCCGGGCGCTTTTTCCGCTTTGGTCTATGCAGGACTGATCATCGGTATCGCAGTGATTTTCAAAAATGTCGGCCCGCCGGTTTCGGGCTTTACCTGGCGTGAGCGTTTTGCAGCCCTGCCACCGGCTTTGCCGATTGTCGCTGTGGTGGTGATTATCATCTTCTTTGTCTACAACCCCTTTGGCGATGCCTGGGGCACGCCAACCGAAGGTGGCGCCGTCGGCGCTTTCATCGTGTTTTTGATGGCTCTTTATCGTGGCATGCGCTGGGCGCAGTTGAAAGATGCATTGCTTGAAACGGCGAAGCTGACTGTGATGATCTTTTCAATCATTTGGGGCGTGCTGATCTATGTCCGGTTTTTGGGATTTGCCGATCTTCCGGGTGTGTTCTCTGACTGGATTACCAGCTTGGACATGGCGCCTTTGATCATTTTGATCTGCATTCTTTTGGCCTATGCGGTCCTCGGTATGTTCATGGATGCGATCGGCATGTTGCTGTTAACACTGCCTGTCGTCTATCCGGCCGTCATGGCGCTTAATGGCGGTGAATATGTGACTGCGGCCGATAGCGCCTTTGGTATGAACGGCACGATGTGTGCGATTTGGTTCGGGATATTGGTGGTGAAAATGGCGGAGTTCTGTCTCATAACCCCGCCCATTGGGCTCAATTGCTTTGTGGTCGCCGGGGTGCGCGATGATTTGACGGTGCAGGATGTTTTCAAAGGCGTCACCCCATTCTTCCTTGCGGATGGTGTCACAATTGCGCTTTTGGTTGCCTTTCCGGGAATTGTGCTCTGGCTGCCCTCTTTGGTCGGGTAGGGCGTCGAAATTTCTCTTGCCTCTTGTGACGGGGCATGAAAGCGATTGCGTATGAGCGAGCAAGCTGCGGATAGGCCAATTGTTGGCGCATTGTGGATGGGGCTGTCGGGCCTGTGTTTCATCGGCGTGTATGTCGGCGTGAAACTGGTCGGCACGCGTTTGCCCGCGGCAGAAAGTGCATTTCTTCGCTATGCTTTAGGCCTGGTGTTCTTATTGCCGGTGCTGCGCGTTTTGTTGCGCGAGGGGCTCACTTGGCAGGTGACCCGGCTCGGTGCAGGGCGCGCGTTTTTGCACACCTTTGCTGTGACACTTTGGTTCTACGCTATGGCCCGCATTCCAATCGCGGAGGTCTCTGCCATGGGATATTTGACGCCCATCTTCGTGACATTGGGAGCGGTTGTAATTTTGGGAGAGCGCTTGGCGCTGCGCCGGGGGCTTGCGATTGTTGTGGCGATATTGGGCGTGATGGTCATCTTGAGGCCCGGCATTCGTGAGATCACACCGGGACATATCGCCATGCTGGGTACAACGTTATGTTTCGGGGTGAGTTACCTTATCGCCAAGCGCCTGACCGATTTAGCCAGTGCGGACATGGTGGTGGCCTTGTTGTCCGTGGGTGTGACCATCGGGCTGATCCCGCTGACAATTCCGGTCTGGATTGCGCCCACAGGCTTTGAAGTGGCCATGCTATTTGCGGTCGCCACTTTCGCTGTTGCTGGGCATTACTCCATGACCTTTGCCTTCCGGTCGGCCCCGCTGACGGTCACGCAACCTGTAGGTTTCTTGCAGTTGATTTGGTCTGTTGCCACCGGATATTTCCTCTTTGGCGAGCATATCGATGCTTTGGTTATATTGGGCGGGATGATTATCATTGGTTCCGTGCTGTATCTCACTTTGCGCGAGGCGCAGTTGAAACGAAAACGAGAAAGAAAGACCCCTCTATGATTGATCCAAAACCCACAGCGAGCCACTTTATCAATGGCGCCTATGTTGAAGACAAGGCCGGCGAACCGATTGATGTGATTTACCCCGCAACGGGAGAGGTCATTGGCCGGGTGCACAGCGCGACACCGCAGATTGTGCAGGCGGCGCTTGCGGCGGCCAAAGCGGCCCAGCCAATCTGGGCGGCGATGACCGGCACAGAGCGCGGCCGGATATTGCGCCGGGCGGCAGATATGATGCGCGCGCGCAACCGTTCATTGTCGGAATTGGAAACCTATGACACCGGCAAACCCTTGCAGGAAACTTTGGTGGCCGATGCCACCTCTGCGGCAGATGCTTTGGAATATTTTGGTGGCCTGGCCGGGAGCCTCACCGGGGAGCATGTGCAGTTTGGTGAGGATTTTATCTATACCATCCGGGAGCCGCTCGGGGTTTGCGTTGGCATTGGCGCTTGGAATTACCCCACGCAAATTGCCGCTTGGAAGGCTGCACCAGCTTTGGCCTGTGGCAATGCAATGGTCTTTAAACCCTCTGAAACAACGCCGCTTTGCGCCTTGCAGGTGGCGGAAATTTTGCATGAGGCCGGTTTGCCAGCTGGGCTGTATAATGTGGTGCAAGGATTGGGCGATGTCGGGGCGGCCCTGGTGAGCGATCCTTTGGTGAATAAGGTCTCGCTCACAGGCTCACTGCCAACAGGCCGCAAAGTCTATGCTGCCGCTGCGGAGGGAATGCGCCATGTGACCATGGAACTGGGAGGGAAATCGCCGCTGATCATCTTTGATGATGCGGAGCTGGAAGCCGCGGTGAGCGGCGCCATCTTGGCCAATTTCTATTCCTCTGGCCAAATTTGCTCGAATGGCACGCGCGTCTTCGTACAAAAAGGCATCAAGCCGGCCTTTCTCAAGCGCCTCTCTGAACGTCTGGCCACAGCGATCTTGGGGGATCCTATGGATGAGGCCAGTAACTTTGGTCCGATGGTTTCAGAGCGGCAATGCGAGATTGTCGAGGGGTTTATTGCCAAGGGTAAGGCGGAAGGCGCGCGGCTGATCTGCGGCGGCACGCGGCTCGATCGCCCCGGCTTTTGGTTGACACCGGCGGTATTTGCGGATGTGACCGATGATATGACCATCGCACAGCAAGAGATTTTTGGGCCCGTCCTATCGGTGCTGGAATTTGATGATGAGGCGGAGGTCTTGGCCCGCGCCAATGATACGGACTACGGGCTGGCGGCCGGAGTTTTTACCCAAAACCTGCCGCGGGCCCATCGGATGGTGAAGGCTTTGGAGGCCGGGACCTGCTATATCAACACCTATAACGACGCCCCAGTCGAAGCGCCATTTGGCGGTGTAAAACTCTCAGGAGTGGGTCGGGAGAACTCAAAAGCTGCGATCAATCATTACTCACAGCTTAAATCTGTCTATGTCCGCCTGAGCCCATTGGAAGCGCCCTATTAGGGGCAGCTGGGTGCCGCTGCCGGATGCGGGCTTCGCCTCATCCCACTTGATAGGGCAGGATGCCGCGCAGATCTGGGTCGACCTGTAAATTGCGCTCTAGGGGTGGCACGGAACGTTGGTGGCAGTTGCGACGCTCACAAATTCGGCAAGATATGCCAATGGGTTCCACCTGTGCATTGGCGCTGGTGTCAAGCCCGTCGGCATAGACCAATGAGCCTGCGTGCCGCATTTCGCATCCCAACCCAATAGCATAACGCCTTACGGGTGCGCCCCATGCGCCGCCAGATTTGCTCACATCCCGTGCCAGGCAAAAATAGCGTTTCCCGTCGGGAGTTTCGGCCATTTGTCGCAAAAATTGCCCCGGGGTTTCAAAAGCGCGATGCACATTCCAAAGTGGGCATGCGCCACCAAAGCGGGCAAATTGCAATGAGGTGGCTGAATGGCGTTTGGTAATGGTGCCGGCCTGGTCGACACGGACAAAAAAGAAGGGCAAACCCTTTTGCCCGCTGCGTTGCAACGTGGAGAGGCGATGGGCGACCTGTTCAATGCTGGCGCCAAACTTCCCGGCCAATTGCTCAAGATCATGTCGCAGATCCTGCGCGGCGGTCAAAAAGGTGCCATAGGGCATGAGGCTCGCCCCTGCATAGTAATTGGCCAAACCCAATTTGGCGATGTCGCGGGCAGCAGGTGAATGGAATTTGGCAAAATCCAATGTCGCATCCAGCAGATCGTTTTGCGTCAGAAGGGCAAGTTGGATCAGGAGCTGAAACGTCGCGGTGGGCTCGGGCAAGTTCGCCGAAAGGGTTAGAATTTTGCTTTCTGGCTCATAGCTGCGTAGGGCCGGATCGCCGCTGCGCCGTAGCGTTACGCCATAGGCTTCAAGCCGCGCAATCGCATGGGCGTGGATGCTGCCCTTGGCGTCGCCTGCGAATCGTTCCGCGGCGCGGTCCACCGCATCAATATAGTTGTCACAATAATGGAAAAAATCTCGAACCTCTTCCCAGGGGCTCGATTGCAGGCGGCTGTCGGCGCGGCCGAGAGCTTCATCTAAAGAGGCGAGCCGCTCATGCGTTTCACGATAGGCCCGGTGGAGCTGCAAAAACGCGCGGGCCAATCCCGGGGCGTTGTTTGCGGCCATGCGGATGTCGGCCAGATGCGGCGCGTCTGCGCCAAAAATTGGGTCTGTGGCCGCCTCGCGCATATCGCTGACCAGTCGCGCATTATCGCCTGAAACCAGTTCTGTGACATCAAAACCAAAGACGTCAGCCAAAGCTAAAATCACCGCCGCAGACACCGGGCGGTTGTTGTTTTCCATTTGATTGAGATAGGGCAGTGAGACCTCAAGCCGCTCAGAAAATTCCCGTTGAGTGAGATCAACTTTGCGCCGCAATTCGCGCAGTTTTGTTCCGGCATAGAATTTTTGTTTGGCCATAGAAAGCTGCTAGCACAGTAAGTTTGCAAACTCAACTTTGCGGATTTGCGGCTTCAAGACTGCTGGTGCGTTTTATCACATAGATGATGGTCAAAATAGACAGGCTGGTGGTGACCAGCATGATCAGCAGCAGGGGCAAAGCGCCGGTTCCGGGCACCAATATGGCCCCGGTGCCGATTGCGATCAAAGCGCCGCCACCGGTATTGATCGTGCCGCCAATGCCGGAAGCGGAGCCAGCCAAATGGGGCCGGACTGACATCATGCCCGCCGTGGCGTTGGGCAGAACCATACCATTGCCGAGGCCCATAAAGCAGACACAGCCAAAGAAAGAGATCGGTTGCGCCTCGGTGAAGAGAAACAAGCTGATGCTCAAGACCAGACCGAGACAGGTCAAAATTGTGCCGATCAGCACCATACGGTTGACCCCAAGCGCGCTTGAGAAACGCCCTGATATGCCGTTTCCGACGATATAGCCCAATGAGGGCGCGCCGAGGTAAAATCCCAAGGCGGCGGGCGATAGGCCGAAGATTTCACGGCCAACATAGGCACCGCCGCCCAGATAGGCGAAATACGCGCCGGCACTGAAGCTGGCAGTTAGGCAATAGCCCCAAAAGCGCCGCGACTTCAGCAGCTCTGGATAGGCGCGAAATTGCTCTGCCATCGAGCTGGTTTGATGAAGATTGGTTTCTCCCATGTCCAAATAGGTCAGGGCAAAGACGAAAAGACCCACACCGAGCAGAAGCCAAAAACTTGCAACCCAGCCAAATTGTGCTTCCAAGCCGCCGCCCATTGCTGGTCCGATGAGCGGTAAGATGGCCATGCCCATTGTCACATAACCCAGCACTGAAGCTGCTTGATCTTGGCTGCAGGTGTCACGAATGGCCGCGCGCGACAAAACGAGGCCAGTGACCACAACCGCTTGCAGCAAGCGACAGATCAGAAAAACCTCAAAGGAGGGGGCAATGATGCAGCCCACTGAGGCGGCGCAAAAAATGGCTAAGGCGACCATCACCACAGGCCGGCGTCCGTAGCGATCTGACAGCGGTCCGACAAAGAGCTGGAAGACCGCATTCATCGCTAGATACAGGCTTACAGAGAGTGTGGCGCTGGCGTAGCTGACATTGAAGGTTTGGGCCATCGAGGGCAGCGACGGCAGAAAGATGCTGAGGCCCAAGGCGCCGACCGCCGAGAGGCAAATCAGTGTGAAGATGCTCGGCGGAGTTGAATTGTCCAAGAACTTGGAGCGGGAATGGCTATTCATTATAAATCGCTATCGTCGGCTGATGGGCTTGTCCAGACTCTTTGCAATTATGCAATTATTCAGATTAACGCCGCAAAATATTTGCAAATATTCGAAATTCACCTTCGCTTTGCCTGCATGGCAGGCTATGGTCTCACAAAGAGGATCTGCCATGACGAATATTTTGAACGAATTACAAAATCGGCGTGACATTGCCCGGATGGGCGGTGGTCAGCGCCGGATTGATGCGCAGCACGCAAAGGGAAAACTCACCGCGCGCGAACGGATTGATTTGCTGCTCGATGAGGGCAGCTTTGAAGAATTTGATATGTTTAAAGCCCACCGCTGTGTGGATTTCGGCATGCAAGAGCAAACCTTTCCCGGTGATGGCGTGGTCACGGGTTGGGGCACGGTCAATGGGCGGATGGTCTATGTCTACAGCCAAGATTTCACCGTCTTTGGGGGCTCATTGTCAGAAACCCATGCGGAGAAAATCTGCAAGATTATGGATATGGCGATGCAAAATGGTGCACCGGTCATTGGATTGAATGATTCTGGCGGTGCACGGATTCAAGAGGGCGTCGCCTCCTTGGCCGGTTACGCCGAGGTGTTTCAGCGCAATGTCATGGCTTCTGGCGTGGTGCCGCAGATCAGCGTGATCATGGGCCCCTGTGCCGGCGGTGCGGTCTATTCGCCCGCGATGACCGATTTCATCTTCATGGTTAAAGATAGCAGCTATATGTTTGTGACCGGTCCTGATGTGGTCAAAACTGTGACCAATGAGGTGGTGACGGCCGAAGAGCTGGGCGGAGCTGTGACGCATACGCGGAAATCCTCTGTGGCGGACGGTGCCTTTGACAATGACGTTGAGGCACTGACCGAAGTTCGTCGCTTGGTCGATTTTTTGCCGCTCAACAATCGGCAGAAATCACCCGTCCGGCCGTTTTTTGACGATCCGCTGCGCGTGGATCACAGTTTGGACACATTGATTCCGGCCAATCCGAACCAGCCTTACGATATGAAAGAGCTGATCCATAAAATCGCTGATGAAAGTGACTTTTATGAGATCCAAGAGGAATTTGCCAAAAACATCCTCACCGGTTTTATCCGTATGGAAGGCTCCACCGTTGGCGTTGTGGCCAATCAGCCGACAGTCTTGGCCGGTTGTTTGGATATTGACGCCAGCCGCAAGGCCGCGCGTTTTGTGCGGTTTTGTGATGCTTTCGAAATTCCAATCCTCACCCTCGTGGACGTGCCTGGGTTTCTGCCTGGGACAGGGCAGGAATATGGCGGCGTGATTAAGCACGGGGCCAAACTCTTGTTTGCCTATGGCGAGGCGACGGTGCCAAAAGTGACGGTCATAACGCGCAAAGCCTATGGCGGTGCCTATGACGTGATGGCCTCCAAACATCTGCGCGGGGATTTCAACTACGCTTGGCCGACAGCGGAGATCGCTGTGATGGGCGCCAAGGGGGCGACAGAAATCATCCACCGCGCCGATCTTGGTGATGCTGAGAAGATTGCGCAGCATACGAAAGACTATGAGGACCGCTTTGCCAATCCTTTCGTTGCAGCTGAAAAAGGTTTTATCGACGAGGTGATTATTCCTGCTTCGACCCGTCGCCGGGTGTGCAGAGCATTTGCCAGTTTGCGGGGTAAATCTCTGAAAAACCCGTGGAAAAAACATGATAATATTCCACTGTAAAGTCGAAGAGAGCCACTAATGGAAAAACATCGTGGGTTTCCCGGCCGTCTGCCCGGCACGGATGCGCAATTTACCATACGGCGCGCCAGCAAGAATGGGGCGACAAAAATCATTAGGCGCGAGCGCTATGCCGATCGCCGTCCCCCCGATCGCAGGGCGGATGAGGCATTTTTGCGGGCCTTGATTGAATATTTTGGTGAGGAGCCATTTGAGCGCGGCAATCTTGATGGGGGGCGTCTGTCCTGGCTGTTTGAGCGCGAAGTGGTTCCCGCACAGGATGACTTTGATCCCGAATCCTATGTGGCGTTGCTGCGTGTGGACCTGAAAAAAGCGCAAGCGAGCTTTCCGCAAATTTTCGTTGAAGGGTGGTCGGCGTGAACTTGCCGGGTCTCATAGGGTGTTTTGCGCGGCTTTGCGCCCAGTGCGTGGCCAGAGCAGCCTCTGCCCTTGGCCTAGGCAGCTGCGCGCGTCATAACTTGGGTGTGAACGTTTCAAAATCCTTTGCATTGGTTTTGAAAACATATCGACCCTTTCTTTCCTTAACCGGTTCTGGCTTTGGCCAGCGCCGGTTCTTTTTTTCGCGCAGCTCTTATGCATTGAGTTGCGCGCGCCGAGAAGGATTCCTCAATGTTTGATAAGATATTAATTGCCAACCGGGGCGAGATTGCCTGCCGTGTGATCAAAACTGCCAAGGCGATGGGGATCAAAACCGTGGCGATATACTCCGATGCGGACGCTCAGGCGCTGCATGTCAAAATGGCCGATGAGGCGGTGCATATCGGTCCTTCGCCTGCGAATCAGTCTTACATCGTGATTGAAAAAGTCATGGATGCGATACGGCAAACTGGGGCACAGGCGGTGCATCCTGGCTATGGGTTTCTGTCGGAAAATCGACTGTTTGCTGAGGCCTTGGAAGCTGAAGGGGTCGCATTCATCGGCCCCCCTGCCTCTGCGATTGAAAGCATGGGCGATAAGATCACCTCAAAGAAGCTAGCCAAAGAAGCCGGCGTCAGCACAGTGCCGGGCTATATGGGTCTGATTGCAGATGCGGATGAAGCGGTGAAAATCGCCCAAGAGGTTGGATATCCGGTGATGCTCAAGGCCAGCGCTGGCGGTGGTGGCAAGGGCATGCGCATCGCATGGAATGATGCGGAGGCGCGCGAGGGCTTCCAATCGAGCAAGAATGAAGCTGCCAGCAGCTTTGGTGATGATCGAATTTTCATAGAAAAATTTGTCACACAACCCCGGCATATCGAAATTCAAGTTCTGGCGGATGGTCATGGCAATTGCATCTATTTGAATGAGCGCGAATGTTCCATTCAAAGGCGCAACCAAAAAGTGATTGAAGAGGCTCCGAGCCCCTTTCTCACGCCGGAAGTGCGCCAGGCGATGGGCGCGCAATCTTGTGCATTGGCGCAAGCGGTGGGCTATACCAGTGCAGGCACGGTGGAATTTATCGTCGACAGCGCGCAGAACTTCTATTTCCTTGAAATGAACACCCGCTTGCAGGTCGAGCACCCTGTGACTGAGTTGATCACTGGGGTGGATCTGGTGGAGCAGATGATCCGCGTTGCCAATGGTGAGGCGCTCTCCATTCGCCAAGAGGATGTGAAAATTAACGGTTGGGCACTGGAAAGCCGCCTCTATGCGGAAGACCCTTATCGGGGATTTTTGCCCTCAATTGGTCGTCTGACACGATATCGCCCGCCGGCTGAGAGCCGCAGCGCGACCGCCGCGGTACGCAATGACACGGGTGTTTATGAGGGTGGAGAAATTTCCATGTTCTACGATCCGATGATTGCCAAGCTGTGCACCTGGGCACCAGACCGTCCGGCGGCCATCGCGCAGATGCGCAATGCGCTGGACGCCTTTGAGGTAGAGGGCATTGGCCATAACATTCCTTTCCTATCTGCGGTTATGGATCACCCGAAATTTTGTGCCGGAAATATCACAACGGCATTTATTGAGGAGGAATATCCAGACGGGTTTCATGGGGTCGATTTGCCAGAAGAGACGCTTAAAATAGTCGGCGCCTGCGCGGCGGCGATGTATCGCTTAGGTGAAATTCGCCGCACGAAAGTCTCTGGGCGCATGGACAATCACGAGCGCCGGGTGCGGGATGATTGGGTTGTTGGTATTCAGGGCCATGAGTTTCCCGTGACCATTGCAGCAGATCCCAATGGATCTACAGTACACTTTGAAAGCGGCAGCCACAGGGTGGCCAGTGATTGGACACCGGGCAAGCCTCTGGCTTTGATGAATGTCGATGGCGTTGATATCGCGCTAAAGGTTGAGAAATGCACCAGCGGGTATCGCATTCGATTCCGCGGAGCTGATATGCGCGTGACCGTGCGCAGTCCGCGTCAGGCGGAGCTGGCCCAATTGATGATTGAGAAAGTCGCGCCGGATACCTCTAAATTATTGCTCTGCCCCATGCCGGGCTTGATCGTCAAAGTTGATGTGGCGGTCGGCGATGAGGTGCAAGAGGGGCAAACGCTCTGCACGGTTGAGGCGATGAAAATGGAAAATATACTGCGGGCCGAGAAGAAAGCTGTGGTCAGCAAGATTCATGCGGCGCCGGGGGACAGCCTGGCGGTGGATGCGATCATCATGGAGTTTGAGTGAGCTTGAAGGTCCCAAGCCCGCAGCTGGTGCGGCCCGTCTTGGGTCTGTCCAAGCATTGCGGAGGGGCTCAGGGCTTGCGCATCTCGCGCTGCCGGATGGGCATTTTGTCGATCACCCGGCTCAACTCCCGCATGTCCCAAGCAAAGGGTTTGCGCAGTTTGATTTTCCCATCCTTGCCGATTAATACCCAATTGAAGCCTTTGGGGTGCAAGGTTTTACGCAGGGCGGATTTGGCACTTGGGTCGGTGTCGACCACGATCATGACGTCTCGGTCCTGCAAAACAGCTATTTCGGCCTGCAAAAGCGCCATTTGCTGGGCGAAGGTGGGGTCCAGCAGGCTATCGGCAAAAACCACCCATGGCCGCGCCACCCAGATGACATCTGATAGCTCGACTTCTTTGGCGTCGAAAATATGGGTCGGATCGGAGCGCCAAATGTCTAAGGTCTCCCCTGCCAAGACTGGTGGGGTGATGGCCAGAAGCCCGAGCCACAAATGGAACACTCTTTTAAACATGATATCTCCTTCAAGGCTTTATATAGGGCCTTTGCACTTGCAAGCGAAGGGGTTGAACAAAAAATACCGGGGAATATCGACCCGTGGGACAAGGAGCGCGGAGAATGACAGATAAGACATCTTGGAGCGAAATTGCTGATAAAGAGCTGCGCGGCAAGTCATTGGAGTCTTTGACTTGGGAGACGCTCGAGGGCATCAAGGTGCAGCCACTTTATACGGCTCAGGACGTAGACGGCTTGGCGCATATAGGCAGCGTGCCGGGACAAGAGCCCTACACGCGCGGTGTCAAAGCGACTATGTATGCGGGTCGGCCCTGGACTATTCGGCAATATGCTGGATTTTCCACAGCCGAGGACTCCAATGCGTTTTACCGGCAAGCGCTCGCGGCTGGGCAGCAAGGGGTTTCGGTGGCGTTCGATTTGGCCACCCATCGGGGCTATGACAGCGATCATCCGCGCGTCGTTGGAGATGTGGGTAAAGCGGGTGTCGCGATTGACAGTGTCGAGGATATGAAGATCCTCTTTGATGGCATCCCATTGGATAAGATTTCCGTATCCATGACGATGAATGGTGCAGTCATCCCTGTTTTGGCCTCTTTCATCGTGGCCGGTGAAGAGCAAGGCGTCAGCCGCGCGACTCTGTCTGGCACAATCCAAAATGACATTCTCAAAGAATTTATGGTGCGCAACACCTATATTTACCCGCCTGAGGCCTCTATGCGTATCGTGGCCGATATTATCGAATTTACCGCCCGTGATATGCCGAAGTTCAACTCGATTTCGATCAGCGGGTATCACATGCAAGAGGCCGGGGCGAATTTGGTGCAGGAATTGGCCTATACCATTGCAGATGGGCGTGAATATGTGCGCGCAGCGATTGCGCGAGGGATGGATGTGGATGCCTTTGCCGGGCGGCTGTCGTTTTTCTTTGCCATCGGTATGAATTTCTTTATGGAAGCGGCGAAATTGCGGGCGGCAAGAGTGCTATGGCACCGGGTCATGGCGGAATTTGAGCCCAAAAATCCCAAATCCAGCATGCTGCGGACTCATTGCCAAACCTCGGGTGTCAGCCTGCAAGAGCAGGATCCATATAACAACATCGTGCGCACGGCTTTTGAGGCGATGTCGGCAGTTTTGGGCGGTACGCAATCCTTGCATACCAACAGTTTTGATGAGGCCATTGCCCTGCCAACGGAAACCTCGGCGCGCATCGCCCGCAACACCCAGCTTATTTTACAAGAAGAAACTGGGGTGACCAATGTTGTTGATCCGCTGGCCGGTTCTTACTATGTGGAAAAACTCACTGCCGATCTTATTGATGAAGCCTGGGCGCTGATCGAAGAGGTTGAGCAGATGGGCGGCATGACCAAAGCCGTGGCAAGCGGCCTACCCAAGCTGAAAATTGAAGAATCTGCAGCGCGGCGTCAGGCGATGATTGATCGTGGGGAAGAGGTGATTGTTGGGGTCAACAAATATACCGCTGACAAACAACCCGACATTGAAGTGCGCGATATTGACAACAATCAGGTGCGCGAAGCGCAGGTCGCGAAACTCCAATCCATCCGCGCAAGCCGTGATCAACTGGCCTGCGATGCCGCCCTGCTTGAGCTTGGACGGCGCTGCGTTGAAGGCGGCAATCTTTTAGAAGCAGCTGTTGAAGCGGCACGTCACCGGGCGACGGTGGGGGAAATTTCATTGGCGATGGAGGGCACATTTGGCCGGCATCGCGCGGAGGTGAAGACATTGGCTGGCGTGTATGGATCTGCCTATGAGGGCGATGAAAACTTTGAATCTATTCAGAGGTCTGTGGAAGAATTCGCGAAAGATGAGGGGCGCCGGCCTCGGATGCTCGTGGTGAAAATGGGGCAAGATGGCCATGACCGGGGCGCCAAAGTCATTGCCACGGCCTTTGCCGATATTGGTTTTGATGTGGATGTCGGGCCCTTGTTTCAAACCCCTGAGGAGGCGGCACAGGACGCGGTGGACAATGACGTGCATGTGGTGGGTATTTCTAGCCAAGCGGCGGGTCACAAAACCTTAGCGCCCAAATTGGTGGAGGCATTGAAGGCAGCAGATGCGCAGGAAATTATTGTCGTTTGTGGCGGTGTGATTCCCCAGCAAGACTACGATTTCCTCAAAGCCGCGGGCGTTGCGGCGATCTTTGGACCCGGTACAAATATTCCCGATGCGGCCCAAAATGTTTTGGATTTGATCCGAAAGGCGCGGGCTTAAATCGCGGCAGAGGGGAAGGATATGTTAAGATTGGATCACATCGCAGTGGCGGGCGAAACCCGGCAAGCTGCGACGGACTATATTCAAGACTGTTTAAAGGTCGCGCCGCTTGCGGCTGGTCAGCATCCTCATTTCTCAACCCACAACCATCTTTGGGGCATGGGCGCGGCATGTTACCTCGAATCCATCGCTGTTGATCCACAGGCACCGTCTTTGGCCTATCCCCGGTGGTTTGGCTTGGACCGCTTTTCTGGTCCGCCACGCATTGCAAGCTGGATTTTGGCAACCGACAATATCCAAGAGAGCCTCGCCCGGCTTGGCCCGGAGTTTGGAACGCCCGTTCGGCTTGAGCGTGACGTCTACACTTGGGATATTTCCGTTTCAGATACGGGAGACTTGCCATTTGGGGGCTATGGGCCGGCGTTGATTGAATGGCAACCGCCTGCCCATCCGTGCCAGAATTTGCCCGATAGCGGCTGCCGTCTGATCTCCTTGCAAATTCAACACCCTCAAGCCCATCACATGCAGGCCCTTTTGTCAGAGCTCATCTGTGATGAACGCATTCGCTTCTCAACCGGGCCTGCGCAGATTTCCGCTGAAATTCAAACGGATCACGGTTTGGTGACACTCAAATAGAGGCTTTGCCCTTTCGTCCTGCGGGCGCAGAGCCTAAGATGCCTCCTATGTCTATTTGGACCCGCATCACCGCTGCGCTCGGTGCCCTTGCTAAGGGCGAAGGGCTTTCAGCAGTTTTCGAGAAGCTGCGCAGCCCGCCGGAGAAATCCGTCGGGTTTACAATTGCGGTCATTGCATTGAGCGCAAAGATGGCCAAAGCCGATGGCAACGTCACCCGTGCGGAGGTGGTGGCGTTCCGGGAGGTTTTTTATATCCCCGCCGCAGAAGAGAGCAGCGCAGCCAAAGTGTTTAACCTTGCGCGCCAGGATGTGGCCGGGTTTGAAACCTATGCGCGGCAAATCAAATCTATGTTTGGCGCAAGAATGGATATCCTCGAAGACTTGCTTGAAGGTCTGTTTCACATTGCAACAGTGGATGGGGCTTATCATGTGCAAGAGGATGCTTTTTTGCGCCGGGTTGCCGATATTTTTGGCCTTTCAGCACGGTGCTTTCGCGTGATCAAAGGCCGCTATGTTAAGGGAGCGACCGCAGATCCTTTCGATGTTTTGGGCGTCTCAACCGACGCAAGCTTTGAACAGATTCGCGCCGCATGGCGGGCACTCGTGAAAAAGAACCATCCCGACCAGCTTGTGGCGCGCGGCGTTCCGCGCGAAGCGGTGAAATTGGCCGAGGCACGTTTGGTGGCGATCAATAAGGCTTGGGAAGAACTGGCAAGGGTCCAAGCCTAAATAAGGCAGAACTTGGACGTGAGGTGTGCTTTATGTCAACCGCATGTCGGTGCGAAGATTTGCATTGAGCGATGAGGCCAAAGATTGCAGCCGGGCTTCGGCGACTTCACCAAACAGAGGTGAGGCCTCAGCTGTGAGCGTGAGCGACAGTGTTCTTGTCTTTTCAGACCAGTGGAGCTGCGCGGTCTCATTGTCTGGATCGGCCCAGAGCATCGCGCCGAAGCGCATGGCTTTGCCTAAGATCTCTGCCTGTTTCTGGCCGGGCTCATCTAGAAGACTCAAGAGCTCTTCAAACCGCGTGCCTTCCCGGCCATTTCGGTAGCGATGCAGCAATGCCAAGCCCAAAAAAATTCGTTCCTCATGGCTTAGCCCGCCCAAATTGGCACGGGTGGCATATTCAAAGCAAACCTCTGCGCGGAAATCTGGATGCGCGCGCCAGCTCACATCATGCAGCAAACAAGCGGCTCGGACCAGGCGCGCGCGACTCTGGGGTATTTTGGAAAAGAGCGGCGAGATGAATTTGTGAAGCCGCATACCGAAGCCCGGCAGCCGCGCATCCTTGCGCTCAGCGAAATGGCAGCTTTCAAGTAAAGGGTCGCGGTCGCGCATGGCTTGAGGCATCTGTTCATACAAAAGCCCTTCTCGAATTCCATAGCTTGAGACAGCGATGTCATGCGGCTTAAACCGTTTGAGGAGACCTTTGAGAATTTCTGCGGCGATTGGCACCAGCGCCATTCGGCTTTGTGTGACACGGATGTTCTTGCCCAGCTCTTTGAGGTCACAATCCTCGATATAGCGCACCGTGGCCTTCACATCGCGGGCGGTCATTTGATATTCATGCATCACATGAAGCGGGTATCCGCGCCTGTGCATATCAATGCGTGCCAAGGCCCGCCAAGATCCTCCGACCAAAAAGAGCCGATCAGGTTGCGGGCCCATTTGCTCGCGTAAGCGATCCAATGTTTCTGCGATGACTGCACCACGTCCCTTTTTGCCACCTGGGACATTGATCAGCTTCAAGGGCCCCAGAGCAGAGGTGACGCGCTGGCCCACTTGACCATTAGAAATCTCGGCCAATTCCATAGAACCGCCACCGATATCGCAGACGAGCCCATAAGAGCCGGGCCAGCCAAGCAAGACACCCTGCGCCGCGAGACGGGCTTCTTCTGAGCCATCTATAACGTGGATTTTCAATCCCGTTTCTTTTTGAACCTGCGCTATGAAGTCAGCACCGTCGTTGGCTTCACGCACCGCGGCGGTGGCGACAGCGGTGAGTGTGGGCAGGCCAATGCCTTTGGCGATGGTGCAAAACCGCCGTAAAGCGGAGAGGGCGCGCAAGCGCCCATCGGGATTGAGCGCGCCAGTTTCGGCCAAGCCTGCGCCAAGTGCGCACATGACTTTTTCATTGAAAAAATAGGCCGGAGAGCGGGCGGCGCCGTCAAAGACCACCAAGCGCACGGAGTTTGAGCCAATATCAACCACCCCAACACGCGACAGATCGCGGGCCTTTGGGTTATCGAACAAGGGCTGCTCAAAGGGTTCCCATTTTGCAGAGGATTTTACCAAGTCGTCCATCTGGGCTCCCGCGGGTTTCCGAAAGTGTCTGTGACTTCAGCCTAGGCGATTCGACCAAGACTTCAAAGAGTGGTTAGGAATCATCGGTATGGGTCAGCTGCGGCACATCCTGCGCCCCGGCACTGCCACGCCCAGAGAGCGAGGGGTTCTCCATGAAAAACCGGTGGCAACTAAAGGCAAAACTGCCTTTTGGCCAGGTGGCTCTTTCATAGCTGCCATCGGGTTGCATCACCCAAGATTGGGCCACATCGGCCAGATTGGCCGCCATGATCTGGCTCACAATCTGCGCCTTCACAGTTTCATTGTGAATTTCAACCAATGTTTCCACCCGGCGGTGTAAATTGCGGTCCATCCAATCGGCAGAGGAAATATAAACGCGGGCATTGGGGCTGTTCAGATCGTGGCCATTGGCAAAGCAAACGATGCGGGAATGCTCTAAGAATCGCCCAATCACGGATTTCACGCGAATATTCTCAGAAAGCCCTGCCACCCCAGGTCGCAAGCCACATATTCCGCGAACCACAAGGCTGATTTTCACCCCTGCCTGCCCCGCGGCGTAGAGCGCATCGATCACATCGGCATCAATCAGGGCATTTAACTTGGCCCAAATGGCCGCAGGCTTGCCAGCCCTGGCGTGTTCGGCCTCAGCGGCGATGCCTTGCAGAAGGGTGGTTTTCAAAGTCAGTGGCGAAATGGAGATATTCTCAAGCGTTTCAGGCTGCGCATATCCCGATAGATAGTTGAACACTTTTGTGGCATCTCGCCCCAATGCCGCATCACAGGTGAACAGGCTCACATCGGTGTAAATCCGTGCGGTAATCGGATGATAATTGCCGGTGCCATAATGGGTATAGGTGACCAACCGATTGCCTTCCCGCCGCACGATGGTGCTAATTTTCGCATGGGTTTTAAGGTTCATAAAGCCATAGACCACATGCGCCCCGGCGCGTTCTAATCGGCGCGATTGACGAATATTGGCCGCCTCATCAAAGCGGGCTTTCAGTTCGACCAATGCGGTCACGGATTTGCCATCTTCGGCCGCTTCGCACAAAGCTTCGACGATGGGTGAACGTTTTGAAGTGCGATAAAGCGTTTGCTTAATGGCTAAGACGTTGGGATCTCGTGCGGCTTGTTGCAACAAACGCACGACCATATCAAAGGTCTCATAGGGATGCTGTAGCAGCATATCTTTGTTGCGAATTGCGGCAAACATATCGCCGTCATGGTCGGTGACCCGCTCTGGCACGCGCGGGGTAAAGTTCGGCCAAAGGAGGTTGGGCCGGTCATCAATGACCAATTCTTTCAGATCCGGTAAACCCAACATGCCATCCACTTCGATCACCTCGGTATTGGTGACGGAAAACTCGACCATAATGTCATCGCGCAATGCTTGCGGGGCGTTGGCACTGATTTTCAGGCGAATGACTTCGCCACGCCGCCGGCGTTTGAGCGCAACCTCAAATTCGCGCACCAAATCTTCGGCCTCATCTTCGACTTCCAAGTCGCTGTCGCGCAGGACAGAAAAGCTGCAATGGCCTTTGAGCGCATAGCCTGGGAACAACTGTTCCAAATGCATCAAGATCAGCTCTTCTAGCGGGAGATACCGATACCCTTTCCCGGGAAGCACGACAAAGCGGTTAATTTGCTGCGGCACGGGCACCAAGGCACGCAGGCTGCGCTTGTCTGTCTTACGCTCTAGCTGCAGCGCAAGTGCAAAGCCAGCATTGGGAATGAAGGGGAAGGGATGAGCCGGATCAATCGCCAGTGGCGAGACCACGGGAAAGACATGCGACAGGAAATATTGTAGCAAATAGGCGTGATCTTCTTTCGCCTCTGCTGCGGTCAAAATATGAATATTCTGCGCCGCCATTTCCTTGCGCAGATTGCCAAGAACCGACTGCTGTCTGCGCATCAAACCGCGCGCTTCGCTGTCGATAAGCTCCAATTGCTCGGGGATGCTGCGCCCGTCGATACCCGGCGTTATGCTGCCCGCGCGGGCCAATTCGCGCAGACCGGCGACGCGCACCGAATAAAATTCGTCCAAATTGGTTGCGGAAATCGACAAGAATCTTAGGCGTTCGAGCAATGGCACATTGAGGTTATCCACTTCCTCTAAAACGCGCCAGTTAAACGCAAGCCATGACAGCTCTCGGTTTAAAAACCGATCTGGCCCGGTGATATCCAGCCCGCAACTTTGCGCTGAGGGGAAATCACTGTGCAGAAAGTCAGCGGGGTTTGTCATGGTTTATCCTATATCCAAGACGGTAATTTATACTTCTTGAACGCAAATTGTAAGGGGGCGCGCCCTAGGCCATAACCGTTGCGGCCATCGCGCGGGTGATCGGGCGCTTGGTAGACATGCTCTGACGGTCCAATTCAGCGACGATATCACTGGCGGCATCAAAACTGCGATCCATGTTCTTTAGGATATAGGCCAAGACGGCTGGCGTCGGGGACAGCTGGCGATCCATGAAGGATTTAAGCAGCACCGCGTGCAGCAAAGCGTCATCAGGGCGGTCAATCTTCGCGCAGCTTGTGCCTTGCAGCCGACTAAGGAGGTCGGGAAGCTGGAACCCGGCTTGCCGCATAGCGACACTGGAGGCCATAAGCAGCAGCCCACCGCTGGAGTGTAGCTGGTTGTGCAGATGAAACAGACGGGTCTCGGCCGGCAAGATGCCTGCCACCTGCTCAAGGTTGTCGACCACAACCCGCGCGCCGGCCTCTGGCGCGGTAAATTCCCGGAGGGGATCAATTTTCTGGGCGTTTTGTTCGGTGGCCCAAATCTCAAGAAGATGTGTTTTGCCGCAGGCTTTCGGGCCCAAAAGGATCAACTTGCCTTGCGGCCAATTGGCGGCGTTTTCGAGAAGCGCCACTGCCTGTTGATTGGCTTCAGACACGAAAAACGAATCGCGTTCTCGAGCCACTTTAATTGGAAGTCTGAAGCTCAGTTGCTCACTCATCTTTGGGCTCCGAGTGGCTCAAGCCGCGGTACAATAGGCCGGCTTTATACTGCTGCATCAAAAACCGCGCGACAACGCCCATCATAGCGGCCACAGGCACGGCCACCAACATGCCGACAAAGCCAAATAGACCGCCGAAAACCGAAAGGGCGAAAATCAGCCAGACCGGATGCAATCCTACGGAATTTCCCACAAGTTTTGGGGTCAGAACATTTCCTTCTAAAACCTGCCCGAGCATGAAAATAATGCCAATTACCCCAATGGACATCCAATCTCCCCAAAATTGGAACAGCGCCAAGCCGAGCGCGAGACCACCGCCCACGAGGGCGCCAACATAGGGAATGAAAGAGATCAACCCGGCCACAAATCCCACAACAATGCCATAGTTCAGCCCGGCCAGCATCAGCGCAATGCCGTAGTAAAGCCCTTGGATAAAGCAAACTGTTCCTTGCCCGCGGATGAAGGAGGCCAGGGTGGCGTCAATTTCGCGGCATAATCTGCGCATATTCTCAAGGTGGTCGCGTGGGACCAATTCATCAATTTTGGCCACCAAATTGTCCCAATCGAGCAATAGGTAGAAAGCAACAACTGGCACGACTACGATTAAGACGACAATATTAACGATAGAAGAAACCGAAGAGACCAGACCATTGACCAAAGCACCACCGCGGGCCTGTATGGTCTCGCCCAACCCTGTCAAGGATTGCCTGATCGTGCTGTTGTCATCGAGAAGATCCGGAAACCGGGTGGTCAGAAATGTCCAAAGATCGGCGGCAATCTGAGGTGCGGTGTTGAACAAAGAAATCGCTTGTTGCACGAGCAACGGCACGATCAGCAGCATGGCGAAGACAAATACAAAAATTGCCGCCAAAGTGATGACACCTGTTGCAAGCAGCCGCGATAAGCCCCAGCGCTCCATACGATCGGCAATCGGATCTAGCAGATACGCAATGGCTCCGCCCAAAATGAAGGGCAGCAACATGTCGCCCAAAAACCAAAGCACCAGGCCAAAGACGACGGCGGAAATGCCCCAATAGCGCAGCTGTAAAGACACCGGTAAGGCCATGATCAATCTCCCTTTGGCGTTCAATTTGCGTATTGTAGCTCAGCTTGCAAGAGGTGGAAGGGAAATATCGCGCCTATGGCGTCGTTTCGACCGCTTTCGCTTGTGACGCTCGCGGGGGGGTATTAAACTGATTGTTGAAATTAACTGGAGTGTTCGATGCGCCTAAGTCGCTACTTTTTGCCCGTCCTGAAAGAAAACCCCGCTGAGGCTCAGATTGTCTCGCATCGTTTGATGCTGCGTGCCGGGATGATCAAGCAATCTGCCGCGGGCATATATTCTTGGTTGCCGCTTGGGTTGAAGGTGCTCAAAAATATTGAGACCATCGTGCATGAAGAACAGGCGAAAGCGGGGCATTTGGCGATGTTGATGCCGACCATTCAATCGGCAGATCTTTGGCGAGAATCAGGGCGCTATGATGATTATGGTGAGGAGATGCTGCGCATCAAAGACCGCCACGGCCGCGATATGCTTTTCACCCCCACCGCAGAAGAGCTGATCACAGATATTTTTCGGGGCCATGTGACGTCTTACAAAGACATGCCCCTGACCATGTATCAGATCCAATGGAAGTTCCGCGATGAGCGGCGTCCACGGTTTGGTGTGATGCGGGGCCGCGAATTCTATATGAAAGACGGCTATAATTTTGATTTGACCAAAGAAGATGCGATGCACGCCTATAATCGCCATTTGGTGAGCTATCTGCGCACTTATGAGCGCATGGGCCTGCAAGCTATTCCCATGCGTGCCGACAGTGGCCCAATCGGTGGCGATGATACCCATGAATTTTTGGTTTTGGCCGAGACAGGCGAGAGTGAAGTGTTCTACGACAGCGCGGTGACCGATCTGACGTTTGGTGATCGTGACATCAATTATGATGACAAAGCGCAATGCCAGTCGATCATGGAAGAGTTTACCACCAAATACGCGCGTACCGATGAGACCCACGATGAGGCGCTTTTCGCCGAGGTGCCGCAAGAGCGCCGCAAAGTGGCGCGCGGAATTGAAGTGGGGCAGATCTTTTACTTTGGCACAAAATATTCCGAAGCAATGGGCGCAACGGTTCAGGATGCAGACGGCAAACAAGTGCCCGTGCATATGGGTAGCCATGGTATTGGCGTCAGCCGGCTTGTTGGGGCCATCATTGAGGCGAGCCATGACGACAAAGGCATCATTTGGCCCGAGGGTGTCACCCCGTTTCATTGCGGGATTGTGAATCTCAAGCAGGGCGATGCCGAGGCGGATGCCGCCTGTGAGGATCTTTACAGTCAACTGACCAAAGCCGGGCTAGAGCCGCTCTATGACGACCGCAACGAGCGTGCTGGGGGCAAGTTTGCCACGATGGATCTCATTGGTTTCCCCTGGCGATTGACCGTCGGGCCGCGGGGGTTGAAAAACGGAGTGGTTGAACTGACCTGCCGCAAAACTGGGGACAGCGAAGAATTGACCCCAGAGGCCGCGATCGCCAAGGTCATTGCGCAATATATGTAAACTTGAGCGCGCATGAGGCGCAGAAAGCGGCAAAGCCCATGAGGCACGAGGTATGGATGAAGGATCACAGGCCAGCCACCATGAGGCGCCTATGAGGCGCGCGACCCCCTTTGCCGCGTTCGAATTTCTAATTGCTTGGCGCTATCTTCGGGCCAAACGTGCTGAAGGCGGCGTCAGTGCGATGACCTGGATCAGCTTGATTGGCATCGCCCTTGCGGTTGCTGCTTTGATTATTGTGCTGGCTGTGCGCAGCGGTTTTCGCACGGAATTTGTTGATGCAATCTTGGGTGCTAACGCGCATGTGACGGTCTATGAACAGCGATTCAATGGCCCCAGTGGTCGGTTTGATTATCGTATCGAAGAGTTTGAGACATTGACCGCCCAAGTGCAGGCGGTGCCGGGCGTCACGCGTGCAGCCCCGTTGATACGCGGCCAGGTCATGGGGACGGCCAACGATCAAAACCATGGGGTGATGGCTTTTGGCATCACGCTTGAAAATTTAAAAACCATCCCGAATGTAGCGAATTCCGAGCGCAGCCTGGGGGCTATTGATGATTTTGCCCAAGGGGTGGCGATTGGCTCTGGTGTGGCCAAGGCGCTGCGCTTGTCCATTGGGGATCGGATCAAATTGATTTCGCCAAATGGCGTGCGTACGGCCTTTGGCACAAGCCCGCGGGTCAAGTCTTATACCGTCTCCTACATCTTCACCGCTGGGCATTATAACATTGATCAAACCCGTCTCTATCTGCCCTTTGAAGAGGCGCAGAGTTTTTTCAATAAAGAAGGCTTTGCCGATCAAATTGAAGTTTTTGTTGATACGCCAGAGCAAGCTGACGTCATGGCGCGTAAGCTGCGCGATATGCTGGGCGAGCCGGCCGTGGTGGAAACCTGGCGCGATTACGCTGGCGGATTTCTGCGGGCCTTGGCAATTGAAGATAATGTGATGTTGGTCATCATGATCGTGCTGATCTTGCTGTCCACCATGAATATCATCTCGGGCCTCATCATGCTGGTGAAAAACAAAGGCCGCGATATCGGTATTTTGCGAACCATTGGCCTGAGCGAAGGCACGGTGTTGCGGGTTTTCTTCCTCTGTGGCGCTGGGATTGGTTCGGTCGGCACGCTTCTGGGCGTGATTTTTGGCGTGATCTTTGTACTCAACATTGACGCAATTTTTAGTCTGGTGAATTACCTGTCAGGTGGGCAAGTCTGGGATCCGTCGATCCGGGGCATCTACCATTTGCCCTCAGAGCTGCGCGCTGTGGATGTGCTCAAAGCGGTGGGTATTTCGCTGTTTTTATCCTTCTTCATCACCATTTTTCCCGCAAGGCGGGCGGCACGGATGAACCCGGTGGAGGCCTTGCGCAATGAGTGAGCCGGTGTTGACGCTTACGGGCATTTCTAAATCCTACAATCCGGGCCTGGCCAATGAGGTCAGGGTGCTGCAGACCTGTGATTTGACGCTTCTGCCGGGGCAGGTCACTTCGCTGGTGGCGCCTTCGGGTTCGGGGAAGTCGACACTGCTGCATATTGCCGGCTTGCTGGACACTGCGGACAGTGGTCAATTGCAGATTGCTGGGCGCGATATGACAGGCGCGAATGATCGGCTGCGCACGGATTTACGGCGGATGGAAATTGGTTTCGTGTATCAATTTCACCATCTGCTGCCGGAGTTCACAGCGGCTGAAAACATCATGCTGCCGCAGCAGGCGGCGGGCAAGGCGGCAGGTCCTGCCCGCAAGCGGGCGCTGGAGCTTTTGGACCAAACTGGTTTGGCAGAGCGTGCGGATCACCGACCGAGTGCCTTGTCTGGGGGGGAGCAGCAAAGGGTTGCCTTTTGCCGCGCGCTGGCCAATGAACCAAAAATTTTATTGGCCGACGAGCCGACCGGGAACCTTGATCCTGAAACGTCGGATCATGTTTTTGATGTGCTGATGGGGCTTGTGCGCAGCACCGGCATGGCGGCGTTGATTGCCACCCATAATATGGAGTTGGCTGCTCGGATGGATCGGCAGGTGCGATTGAGCAAGGGTCAGATTGTCTGAATATTGTGTTGCTTAACCTGCAAAAGCCTGATTTTTTCATCCTTGGAATGACCTTTAGACTTGTTTGAATTGGAAACGCTATGCCGCGCTGCTCTGTCTTGGAAATTGAAACTGCCAGTAAAGCGGCGCTTGAAGCTTTTGGCGCGAAAGACTGGATTGCCGCCTCAGTGGCGCGGGCCGTCGCCGATGCGGAGGCCCATGGCAATGTGATTTGTGGGCTCTATTATCTTGAGAGCTATTGCCGCCAATTGGCCACGGGCCGGGTGAGCGGTTCGGTGGATCCAAAGGTGACGGCTTCGCGGCCCGGCTCGATCTTATCGGACGCGGGCTACGGCTTTGCGCAGCCGGCTTTTGAGGCCGCTTTGCCCATGGCAGTGGCGGCGGCGCGGGAGAATGGCACAGCTTCGCTCGCGGTGGCTCATGCACATACCTGCACCTCTTTGGGATATTTCACGGCGCAACTGGCCGCAGAAGGGTTGATGGCAATTGGCTTTACCAACGCCAGCCCGGTCGTGGCGCCTCCGGGTGGCAATCAAAAGGTGATTGGCACCAATCCCATTGCCATGTCGGTTCCAGATGGCACTGGCGGCCTTGCGGTGCATTTTGACTTTTCCACCTCTGCTGTGGCGCTGGGCAAGATCACCATGGCAAAGGCTGCTGGAGAGGAAATCCCGTTGGGCTGGGCCGTGGATGCGCAGGGTGTCGCGACGACGAATCCCGAGGCCGCCTTGGGCGGTGCTTTGGTTTCGGCTGGTGGATATAAAGGCTGGGGTTTTGGCATATTGGCTGAGCTCTTGGCCGCTGGCATGACAGGTTCGGTCAACTCCTTGGATGTGGGGGGGTTGAAATTACCGGACGGTCCGCCGCATGGGTTGGGGCAGTTTTATTTCATTCTGGATCCAAATACGCACCATGACGGGTTTGCGGATCGTTTGGCGCGGCTTGCAGATGCGGTGGCTCTACAGGAGGGCGCAAGGCTGCCAGGCAGTGCCCGCAGCCCTATGGCGGAGATTGATGTGCCTGATGCGCTCTGGGATTTGGTCGCGCAACTGGCGCGGGGCCCGCTCTAGCGGGTTTTGCCTAGGCATTTTGCGTCAGCAAAACTCCCGCGGCCATCAAAATTAACCCGCTGAGACGGGTCCAGCTGAGTGGAATTTGTTGCGCGCCAAATAGTCCGAAATGATCAATCGCTGCCGCTGAAATCAATTGGCCGATGAGCACAAAGAAAATAGCATTCCCAACACCAAATTTGGGTGCAATCGCCGTTATGGACAGCACATAAAACGCCAGTAAGACCCCCGCAAAGAAAAGATGTTTTGGCGCGGTTGTGAGTTTGACCAAAGCGCTGGGCCCTTGGGTGATGGCCACCAGACTGGCGGTGAGCAAGCCAACGGCGATCAACACCACGCCGGCGAGCATGGGCGCACCAAGAGATCGGCCGAGGGCTGCATTCATCGCGGCCAGGACAGGTATCCCAATCCCCGCGGCAAGCATTGTAATCGCATAGATTGGCATAGGCGCCGGTCCTTTTGCTTGGATCTATAGATCGAGCTCTTCAACGAATTTGGCGTTGGCTTGGATATACTCAAACCGTTTTTCTGGCTTTTTGCCCATCAACCGTTCAATGAGATCGCCGGTCTCGCCCGGTGTATCTTCGTCAACGGTGACGCGGATTAATTTGCGGGTCGTCGGATCCATTGTGGTCTCTTTGAGATCTTTAGCATCCATTTCGCCCAGACCTTTAAAGCGGCTGACATCAATCTTGCCCTTGCCGCCCAGTCCTTTGGCAAGCCAAAGGTCTTTCTCTGCCTCATCCAGGCAATACACCCGCTTTGCTCCCTGTGTCAGGCGGAACAAGGGGGGGCAAGCAAGATAAAGATGACCGGCATCAATCAAAGGCCGCATTTGTGAGAAAAAGAATGTCATGAGAAGACTGGCGATATGGGCACCATCGACATCCGCATCGGTCATGATGATGACCTTCTCATAGCGCAGATCATCAATATTGAACTTTGTGCCAATCCCAACGCCAAGCGCTTCGCAAAGGTCACTGATCTCAGCATTAGAGCCGAGTTTATTGGAGGCGGCGCCCAGGACGTTGAGGATTTTTCCCTTGAGCGGCAAAAGTGCTTGGTTGACGCGATTGCGCGCGCCCTTGCCTGATCCGCCGGCGCTGTCGCCTTCCACGATGAATAATTCCGTGCCCTCGCGGCTTTTTGAGGTGCAATCTGTGAGTTTGCCCGGCAGGCGCAATTTCTTGGTGGCAGATTTGCGCTGGGTTTCTTTTTCCTGCCGGCGGCGCAAGCGCTCTTCTGCGCGCAGCACTAAGAAATCAAGAATGGCTCCGGCCGATTTCGTGTCGGCAGCGAGCCAATTGTCAAACCGGTCTCGGACAGAGTTTTCGACCAAGCGCTGGGCTTCGACAGTGGCCAATCGGTCTTTGGTTTGACCAACAAATTCGGGCTCGCTGATGAAACAAGAGACCAAGGCGCAACCGCCTGTTGTCAGGTCATCACGGGTGATATTGCTGGCTTTGCGGTTGTTGACCAGTTCACCATAGGCTTTGATGCCCTTTAAGATTGCGGCCCAGAACCCACTTTCATGGGTGCCGCCTTCGGGTGTGGGCACGGTGTTACAATATGATTGGATGAAGCCATCTCGTGAGGGTGTCCAATTGACCGCCCATTCGATTTTGCCGGGGACATTGAAGCGTTCTTGAAAATCTACGGTGCCGGCGAAAGGAGCCGCGGCATAGGTGCTGGCATTGCCCAGTGTCTCCACGAGATAATCCGACAGCCCGCCGGGGAAATGGAAGGTTGCTTCGCGCGGTGTTTCGCCATCATCAATCTCGGTTTTCCAGCGAATTTCGACACCGGAAAATAAGTAGGCCTTGGAGCGAATAGAGGCAAAGAGGCGCGCAGGTTTGAAACGGTGTTTGCCAAAGATTTGTTCATCGGCATGAAATGTGACCGAGGTGCCGCGGCGGTTTGGGGCCGCACCGATCTTGGCAATTGGACCCAGCGGGATGCCGCGGGCGAAGCGCTGCTCGTAAAGCTCACGATTGCGGGCGACTTCGACAACCATGGAATCGGAAAGCGCGTTGACAACCGAGGCGCCGACCCCATGCAGGCCGCCGGAGGTTTGATAGGCTTTGCCAGAGAATTTACCACCGGCATGCAAGGTGCACAGGATCACCTCAAGAGCGGATTTGTCGGGAAACCTCGGATGCGGGTCAACAGGAATGCCGCGCCCATTATCGCGGATGGTTACGGAATAATCTGCATGGAGTTCGACTTCGATGCGATTTGCATGGCCGGCCACCGCCTCATCCATCGAGTTGTCTAGAACCTCAGCCACCAGGTGGTGCAAGGCCCGCTCATCGGTGCCGCCGATATACATGCCGGGCCGCTTGCGCACCGGCTCGAGACCCTCCAACACCTCAATAGAGGAGGCATCATAATCCGTAGGTGCTGCCGAAGATAATAGGTCACTTGCCATTGGGCTGCTCTTTCTTTGATTGACGGTATTCATGGCAGAAGTTGCGGGGCAAGAAAAGACCTGGCGCGCGGGGCGATCCATATTCCTTGCCGATTTCACCACTGGTCAGGCCGCCGGCTTCTGCTTAAGAGAAGGATATGAGAAAAGCCTCTGCGATCACATTGGAAGCGAGATCTTTGCTGATCTTGGGACTGCCGTTGGTAGGCAGCCAAGTGGCGCAATTTGCTGTGCATACGACCGATACGTTGATGCTGGGCTGGTATTCTGTGCTGGCCTTGGCACAGGTGACTTTGGGGGCTCAGGTTCTGTTTATTGCCTTTATCGCAACCTCGGGTTTTGCCTTTGCAATTTTGCCGATGGTCGCCAAATCCATGGCAGAGGACGATTCGCAATCGGCCAGGCGGGCCACGCGCATGGGGCTTTGGGTGTCGACCTTGGCGGCGGCGCTGTTGTTTTTGCCCATGTGGTATGCCGGCCCTCTGCTTGAGGCGATGGGGCAAGATCCGACCGTGGCGCAGGGCGCGCAGGCGTATCTGCGCATCGCAGGTTTTGGCCTATGGCCCGCATTATGGGGATTGGTGCTGCGCAGCTATCTTTCGGCTCTGGAACATGCAGGGATTGTGCTTTGGGTCTCTGTGTTTGTTTTGGCGGCCAATGCGCTGATCAACTATGGCTTGATATTTGGCAATTGGGGGCTGCCAGAATTGGGGCTGCAAGGTGCGGCAATTGCTTCGGTCATATCCCAAATACTGGCCCTGCTAGGTTTTGTGATCTACATCCAGCGCAGGTTCCCTGAACAACAGATGTTCGCCCGTTTCTGGAGATTTGACGGCAGCGCGGCCCTCGCGGTCACCCGGCTTGCGGTGCCTATTTCAGCCACAGCCCTGGCAGAAAGTGGCTTGTTTGCGGCATCCGCCTTCATGATGGGTTGGCTTGGACATTTGGAACTGGCGGCTCATGGCATTGTCTTACAGCTGGCGGCGTTGAGCTTCATGGTACACATGGGATTGTCGCAGGCCGGCACGGTGCGCGCGGGCAAGGCCTTTGCTCGGAACGATTGGCCATCGGTTCGGCGTACAGCCTGGGTGACGATGGGCTTGTCGAGCGTTGTGGCCATTGTGGCTATATTCCTGTTCCTGATGAGCCCGCAGGTTTTGATCCGAGCGTTTTTGGATCCCCAGGATCCTTTGGCCGCTGACATCCTACGCATCGGTACGATTTTACTGATGCTCGCGGCATTGTTTCAATTTGTCGATGCCGCACAGGTCGTGGCCTTGAGCTTGCTGCGCGGGCTGCAAGACACCAAAGTGCCCATGTGGATCGCTGCGATATCCTATTGGTTGATCGGTCTGCCGATCAGCTATGTTTTAGGGTTTTGGCTCGGGTTCCAGGAAGCGGGGATATGGATGGGGCTGGTCGTCGGGCTTGGATCTGCCGCCCTCTTGCTTTGGTGGCGGTTTTGCCGCCTGGCGGGGCGTGTGGTCTAGGGTTTGATCACGATCCGCTTGGCGTTTTGCCACACAAGAGCCTTCGCAGATCATGCATGGGTCTGCGCTTTGGGATCGGGTCGTCGATCACTGCGATTCTAGATCAAACTTTCACAAAATTCTTTGATTCTACTACAGGCTTCTAAGAGCTCGGCGTCTGAGGTGGCGTAGCTCACGCGGAAATTTGGGGATAGGCCGAAGGCGGCGCCAAAGACCACCGCGACGCCGGTGTGTTCGAGAAGTTCGGTGGCGAAGGCCTCATCATCTGTAATCACAGCGCCGCTAGGCGTCTGCTTTCCAATCAGTGCGGCGATCGACGGGTAGACATAAAACGCACCTTCCGGTGTGGGACAGGTAATACCCCGGGTCTCATTGAGTATTTTAACAACCAAATTACGCCGCCGGCTGAAAGAGGCGTTGTTATCGGTTAAAAACGCCTGTGAGCCGTTCAAGGCTTCGACGGCCGCCCATTGGCTGATGGTGCAGGGGTTAGATGTGGATTGCGATTGAATCTTGCGCATAGCGGCGATCAGCGGTGCGGGGCCGGCGGCATAGCCAATCCGCCATCCGGTCATCGCATAGGCTTTTGAGACACCGTTGCAGGTCAGCGTGCGCGGATAGAGCGCCGGCTCCACCTCGGCGGGTGTGCAAAATTTGAAATCATCATAGGCCAGATGCTCATACATATCATCGGTCATCACCCAGACATGGGGATGGCGCAGAAGAACGTCGGTCAGTGCCTTCAGCTCGTCCCAGCTATATCCCGCTCCGGTCGGGTTGGAGGGGGAATTGAAAATGAACCATTTGGTTTTAGGGGTCAGCGCAGCTTCGAGCTGCTCGGGGGTGAGTTTGTAATTGTTCTGCGCTGACGTTGGCGCAATCACCGGGGTGCCACCGGCCAAAAGCACCATGTCGGGATAGGAGACCCAATAGGGCGCGGGAATCACCACCTCATCGCCTGCATTCAAAGTCGCGATAAACGCATTATAGAGCGTTTGCTTTCCGCCGTTTCCAACTGTCACCTGCGCCGGGCTATAGGTCAGAGAATTTTCGCGCAGGAACTTGGCGCAAATCGCCTGTTTCAGCTCGGGCATTCCATCTGGTGCGGTGTATTTGGTTTTGCCTTCTGCAATCGCTTTGACTGCTGCGGCCTTGATATGGTCTGGGGTGTCAAAATCTGGCTCGCCCGCGGCGAGCGCGATCACGTCACGTCCCGCTGCCTTTAATTCTGCCGCTTTGGTTGATATAGCGATGGTGGGAGAGGGCTTCACCCGCTCAAGTGCGGTAGATAAAATGGACATGACGACCTCATAGTGCGTGTTCTTGCAGTCTTAGATAGATGTGCACGACGCCGCAAGGCGAAGTGATTGGAAAGAGAAAAAATTATGGAAAATGACTCTGACGCAACATTTGATTGGTACGGCCCCGATGCAGCCACCTTTGGGGACCGTGTTCTGGGCGCGCGGGAAAAGGCCGGCATGACGCAGGCGCAGCTGTCGCGCCGGCTTGGAATCAAATTGGCGACTTTGCAGGCTTGGGAAGAGGATCGTTCTGAGCCGCGGGCTAACAAATTGCAAATGTTGACCGGAATGCTCAATGTGTCTTTGCCTTGGCTTCTGAGCGGTGAAGGGATCGGGCCAGAAGAGCCGAACTCGGCACCTCTGTCCGACGATATTCAGACAATTCTAATCGAAATGCGCGCAATAAAAACCGATATGACCCGCACGGCCGACCGGCTGAGCAAATTGGAAAAACAATTAAGGTTGGCCATGAAATGATTGAACTGCATGATCATAAGATCAAACGCCTGAAAATGCGTTCAATGCGCCGTGGAATCAAAGAAATGGACCTTATTTTAAGCCATTTTGCGCAAGCAACCTTGGATCAAATGACTGAAGAAGAGCTGGTAAATTACGATTTGTTGCTGGCAGAAAATGACCACGATCTTTACTCTTGGGTGACCGGAGCTGCGGCAGCTCCCCCAGAATTTGCCCCGCTGATCGCCCAAATCGTCGCGGGTTTGCAGGTTCCGCGCAGTTAAATTGATCTCGTTTAGATAATATTCGCGAATTTCCTCGACACTGCGCAACGAAGCAGTGTGAGAGGCGATCAATGAGTGGTGTTTCCAAAACCGGCAAGAGTTTTATGACCCATTATTTGGAGAGTTTGGCCCTGGTCGAGCGACTCCATCGTTTGTTGTTGGATGTGATCAAAGATGAATTTGAGCGGGTTGGGGTTATCGAGATCAACCCTGTGCAAGCTTTGCTCGTCTTCAACATCGGCGACAATGAGGTCACCGCAGGTGAGTTGAAGAGCCGCGGATATTATCAGGGCTCAAATGTCAGTTACAATTTAAAAAAATTGGTGGGCATGGGCTATATGCATCATGAACGTTGCCGCGCGGACCGGCGGTCTGTGCGCGTGAGACTGACCGATAAGGGGCACCATATTCGTGGCCTTGTGAATGAGCTGTTTGAGGGCCACGCCGCTGCGTTGCAATCAGAGGGGGTTTTGCAAGGTGCTGGTGTCGAGGATATAAATGCGGCGCTGCGGCGCATGGAACAGTATTGGGGCAAGCAGATTCGATTTATTTATTGATCCAGTTGGCTCATACTCAAAAATTCCAATTCACGCAGTAACTTTCGGCTCATGGCGCGCTCATAATCTTCAAAACCCATGGCAACTTCGGAAAACGCGCCTGGCCCGGCCAGGACGCGATGCGCAAAATAGGCGGTTAATTCGGCAATGGACAGCTCTGCATGCGACAGCCGGGAGCTGGCATCGACACCAATGATCAATGCGTTGATGACGATATCTCCGATCTTTTCGGGGCTGTTGACGTGATGGGGTTCTGGGCCTGTGTTGTTTTTTCCATCACCGGAAATATCCAAAGTGCGTTTCCAGCAGTCCGGCTGTTGGTTTAAAAACCCGGCTCCGACTTGGATCGCCTGACCTAAAGCTGTGGTTGGTGGGGCGGGGCGACGCGTGGTGGATCGCAGCTTTTGAGATACAGCCTCTAGGCGTGACGGGCTGGTGATGTCTGTCCACTCAATGAGAACGCGCTGATAGTCTTGACCGCTCCATTCAAAAACCAGAATCCGGACGGGTGCATCCGGCAGGCGCATCAGACTGGCGCGGACATCATCACTGACTAAAGCTGCGGCCAGACCCCGCAATTGCAGTTGATATTCACCCTCATCGACAGATCCCGACACATCCAGGCCCAAAGCCAGGGCCTGGCGGCAGGCGGCATCAGCGCCCGCAGCACCTGTGACCCAAATTGCAAAAGACAGCGCGGCGAGGGCTTTGCGCAGAAGACAGCTCACCAATGTCCGATATTTTCCATACTCGCCCAGGGTTCGGCCACAGGCAGGTTTTCACCCTCTTGCAAGAGCTCAATTGAGATATTGTCTGGGCTGCGAACAAAAGCCATGCGGCCTTCGCGCGGCGGTCGATTGATTGTGATGCCATTGTCCATCAGATGCTGGCATGTGGCATAAATATCCTTCACCTCATAGGCCAAATGGCCGAAATGTCGACTGTCTGACGGCAGGCCCTCATCACCATCCCAGTTGTAGGTCAGTTCCACAGGACATTCGGCTTGGCCAGGAGGCGCCATGAAAACCAAGGTAAAACGTCCAGCTTCATTGTCCCAGCGGCGCGTTTCCTCGAGACCCAAAAGGGCAAAAAAAGCGATCGAGGCGTCTAAATCGGCCACCCGGACCATTGTATGTAGATATTTCATTTGCACTTGCCTTTATATAGTAGGTTCATCCTTCAGGTTACTCCATATATAGTGTTAAGGGAATCGCTCCAGAAGGGGTTAACTAAGGGGATAGTGATGCTGCTGACACCAGAACAACAAGAAGAAATTGACCAGCTGCGATCAAATCCTCAGCTGACCCTGCGGGCTGTGGCGCCAGGTATGGAAGATCACCTTTACCGCGCAAAGCCCGTTTTGGATCATGGGTTTGTGCGGGTTATCGACTATATGGGGGATGATGCCGCCATCTGCCAAGCTGCGCGAGTCAGCTACGGTAAGGGGACAAAATCCGTGCAAAATGATGCGGGCCTTATTCGTTACTTGATGCGCCACTGGCATTCGACGCCTTTCGAGATGTGTGAAATCAAACTGCATGTGAAATTGCCGGTTTTCGTGGCGCGCCAATGGATTCGGCATCGCACCGCCAATGTAAATGAATATTCTGCGCGCTATTCGATTCTCGACCGAGAATTTTACATCCCAGAACCGGACTCTCTGGCGGCGCAATCAGTGGTGAACAACCAGGGCCGCGGGCAGGTTTTGCAAGGGACGGAAGCGGCGCGGGTTTTGGAAATTTTGAAATCAGACAGCAACCGCGCTTATGACAATTACGAGGCGATGATCTCGGGTGAGGGTCAGGATGGTTTGGCCCGTGAATTGGCGCGAATGAACCTGCCGGCAAATATTTACACGCAGTGGTACTGGAAAGTTGATCTGCACAACCTGTTTCACTTCTTGCGCCTTCGGGCCGATTCACATGCGCAATATGAAATAAGGGTCTATGCTGAGGCAATTTGTGAGATGGTGCGCGACTGGGTGCCTGCGGCCTATGGCGCTTTTGAGGATTATCGTTTGGGCGGCGCGGTATTCTCTGCCAAATCGATGGAATGTTTGAAACGCATGCTTGCTGGTGAGCCTGTCACGCAAGAAGAGTCAGGTATGAGCAAGGGCGAATGGAGAGAATTTGAAGCCGCGATTGGGCGTTAACGTCCAAGAGCATGGCACAAAAGGAAACCGGTTGGGCACGGCCCAACATTTAGCGGATCACTGTCCGCTCTGACTGCAGCGTTGCGCGTTTATTCGGCGTTGCTCAATTCACCAGCCATTTGACGCCCGTCGCGTCCTTCGACCAGCTCATAGTTTATTTTTTGGTTGTCGGCCAAGCTTGTCATTCCAGCGCGCTCGACGGCCGAAATATGGACAAACACGTCACTTCCTCCACCTTCTGGTTCAATGAACCCGAAACCTTTTGTGGTGTTGAACCATTTTACTGTGCCCAAAGGCATATCATATTCTCCCAAGTCATAAGTACACGCCCGTATAGAGTTGCGGACGGCATCTCGCGGCTGAATGGCAAAATTTCTCACGAAACTCGTGTTATTCAGATGCGATACCTATACAATTATGCGATTAAAAATAAAATCAAGGGAAATTTTATGCAACTATATGGATTAAAAGCCTGCGACACCTGTCGCAAAGCTAGAAAAGCGCTGCAAAATCGGCAGGTCGATTATATCGATGTGCGGGACGGGTCGGTGCCGGATGCAGTTCTTGCGGCGGCACTTGCGAAGTTTGGAGATGCTCTGCTGAACCGTGCTTCGACCACCTGGCGCGGCTTGGACGCGGTGGCCCGGGCCGGTGATCCACTGGCCCTTCTCAAGGCGCATCCTGCGCTGATGAAACGTCCGTTGATTGTTCATGATGACGGAGAAATGACGCTCGGCTGGAAGCCTGATGTGGCGGCTTACTATGCGACCCTGCCGGGCGCATAGCTGCCCGATGCGATGATCGGGCAGTTTTTGGGTATCGAGTAGGTTTGGGTTTTACAGCAAATCCGGTGGTGTGGATTCGGTTTTGAGCGCCGCCACAAGTTGATCAAGTGCCACAACTTCACTATTTTTGCTGCCCAAGCGGCGCATTGATAGGGTCCGGTCCGCAACCTCTTTCATCCCCACCGCGAGGATCACAGGTACTTTGGCGACGGAATGTTCGCGCACTTTGTAATTAATTTTTTCATTGCGGGTGTCCGCTTCGGCCCGGACGCCCACGGCGCGCAAAGCCGCAACGGCCTCATGCACAAATTCATCGGCGTCTGATACGATGGAAGCCACCACCACCTGCCGCGGTGCCAGCCAAAGGGGCAAGCGCCCGGCATGTTCTTCGATCAATATCCCGATGAAACGCTCAAAAGACCCTAGGCAGGCGCGATGCAGCATGACCGGCCTGTGCTTATTGCCATCTTCGCCGATATAGCTGGCGTCTAAGCGCTCGGGCAGAACGAAATCCACCTGATGGGTGCCACATTGCCAATCACGGCCGATGGCATCGGTCAAAACAAACTCCAATTTTGGACCGTAGAATGCACCTTCTCCGGGGTTCATTTCAGGTTCAATACCTGCCTTGCGGGTTGCGGCCAGAAGGGCGGTTTCCGCCCGATCCCAGACCTCATCAGAGCCGGAGCGCTTTTCTGGCCGATCACTAAATTTCACGCGGAAGGATTCAAAGCCAAGATCTTTATATACAGAGGTTAGATAGGCGATATAGAGAGCGGTTTCTTCTTCGATTTGGTCTTCACGGCAGAAAATATGCCCGTCGTCTTGCGTAAAACCGCGCACCCGCATGATGCCATGAAGTGCCCCTGACGGCTCGTAGCGCGCGCAGCTGCCAAATTCAGCCATGCGCAGCGGCAGATCTCGGTAGGATTTTAAGCCTTGGTTGAAAATCTGCACATGACAGGGGCAGTTCATCGGCTTGAGCGCATTAACGGCCTTTTCGCGGGCATGCTCTTCATCCACTTCGACGATGAACATATTCTCTTGATACTTGTCCCAATGGCCTGAGGCCACCCAGAGCTTGCGGTCCACCACCTGCGGGGTGTTGACCTCAACATAGCCGCCTGCACGTTGTTTGCGGCGCATGTAATCTTGGAGTTCGGTGTAGATGGTCCAGCCGTTTGGATGCCAAAAGACCTGTCCGGGTGCCTCTTCTTGCATATGGTACAAATCCATTTCGCGGCCCAGCTTGCGGTGGTCGCGTTTGGCGGCTTCTTCGAGCATATGCAGGTGAGCTTTGAGCTTTTCCTTGTTGGAAAATGCAACCCCATAGATCCGTTGCAGCATCGCTCTATTGCTGTCGCCGCGCCAATAGGCGCCGGCCACATTCATCAATTTAAACCCATCTGCGGGCACTTGCCCTGTGTGTTGCAAATGTGGTCCACGGCACAGATCTTGCCAGTCACCGTGCCAATACATTCGCAGCGGTTCGTCGCCAGGGATGGCGTCAATCAGCTCCACCTTATAGGGCTCTCCGGCGTCAGTATAATGTTGCACCGCGCGCGCGCGATCCCAAACTTCGGTGCGGACTGCATCGCGCTTATTGATGATTTCCTTCATCTTTTTCTCAATCACGCCCAAGTCTTCTGGGGTGAAAGCCTCTTTGCGATCAAAGTCATAATACCAGCCGTCTTTGATCACCGGACCGATCGTCACTTGCACATCAGGCCAAATTTCCTGCACCGCACGGGCCATGATATGGGCCAAATCATGCCGGATCAGCTCATTGGCTTGGACCTCATCTTTCATGGTATGAATCGCGATCGTGGCGTCGGTCTCAATTGGCCAAGCAAGATCAAAATGGGCATCATTCACCGTTGCGGAAATGGCCTTCTTCGCCAAAGAACTGGCGATATCAGCAGCCACTTCGGCGGCGGTGATGCCGGCCTCATAATGGCGGATAGAATTGTCGGGAAGGGTGAGTGAGATTTGGGCCATCACGGGCACTCCTCGTCAGTTTGGCGCCCACGGAACGCCCGGTTGCGGGTATTTGGTTCGGCTGCTGTTTGGCGGTTTTGAATTTGGCTGTCAACCACCCAAACACTGGGGCGCGTTGCGGCCAATATGACACAGGCCCAGCCGTTGGCACCGCAGGGGCGCGAAATTCCATTGTCAGGACCCATTGTGCAGATAAAATCTGGCTCAAACTTGGGGGCGCGCATGAAATTTTTGACAACGGATTCAGGTCGAAGAATTGCCTATGCGCAGAGCAAAGGCACGGGGCCCGGCGTGGTGTTTTTGGGCGGGTTTATGTCCGATATGACAGGCACCAAAGCGTTGCATTTGGAGGCCTGGTGCAAGGCCGAAGGCCGCGGGTTTTTGCGATTTGACTATTCAGGGCACGGCGCGTCTTCGGAGGCCTTCACAGATGGGTGCATTGGCGATTGGGCGGAAGATGCGCAGTCGGCGATTTGTGAACTGACCGACGGGGCACAAATTTTGGTTGGCTCATCTATGGGCGGATGGATTTCCCTTTTAATGGCGAAACGGATTCCAGAGCGAATTGCCGGGCTCGTGACCATCGCCGCGGCTCCGGATTTTACGGAGGATGGGTTTTGGGCAAATTTCAACGCTGACACTCGCAAATTTTTGACGCAAGAGGGGCTGGTTAATATTCCTTCGGATTATGGCGATCCCTATCCGATCACCAAGCGCCTGATTGAGGATGGTCGGTCACATCTTGTTCTGCGCAGCCCGTTGAATTTGCCCTTTCCGACGCGATTTTTGCAAGGTGATGAGGATGAAGAGGTGTCGGTTGAACTGGCGCAACGTCTTTTTGCGCTTGCGACCGGAGACGACATTCAACTGCGCTTGCTCAAAGGCGGGGATCACCGATTTTCATCTCCCAGGGCTCTGGCCTTGACCCAAGAGGCAATAACGGATGTGATCGGGGCTATTAAGGCAGAATGAATTTTAGGAGACGGGCCCATGGCACAGTTTTTATTAACCTATTTAGAGCAACCTCAGATGAGTTCTCCAGAAGACGGCAAGGCCCATATGGGAAAATGGATGGACTGGTTGGCCGGTCTGGGGGAGGCTGTGGTCTATCCCGCTGCTCCGGTGAAACGCTCCAAGGTGGTTGGCCCGGATGGGCTTAGTGATGAGCCTGTAGCCATCACCGGATTTTTGATCGTTGAGGCAGAGGATATGGACGCTGCGGTGAAAATCGCGCAGGCTGATCCGTTTTCAGATCATGCCAAAATGGCGGTTTCCGAATTGATGGTTATGGGCGGCTGAGCGGGAGACGCAGATTATTGCGGCGCGCATGGGGCAGATGTATCGCTGCGCGATCGGCTGAACGGGCAGGCGCTATTTCTTTGCGCTGTGCTTTGAAACAGATTTTTCAGGTTTGTTTCTCGCCCTGTCACGCCGTTTTCGATCTGCCAAGAATTTGGTGTTTTCGGCATCTTCCGCCACAAGTTTGAGCCATCGTTGCAGGCGGGGCACGTCAACGTCCCCAGAGGCAATGGCCGCTTGCACAGCACAGCCCGGTTCGGTGTTATGGGCGCAATCATTGAAGCGGCAGTTTTGTTGGAGCGCGTGCAAATCCGCGAAGGTTTCTTCTAAGCCACTGGAAACATCAGTCAGCTGAATTTCACGCATCCCGGGCGTATCCAGAACGGCGCATCCGCTCGGCAGAATATACAGTTGTCGTCCGGTGGTGGTGTGGCGGCCCTTGCCGTCGCTGGCGCGGATATCTTGGGTGGCGATGGCCTCATTGCCGGCTAGGGAATTGGTCAAGGTGGATTTGCCCACCCCAGAGGAGCCAAGAAAGGCGACGGTTTGCCCGGCTTGGCACCAAGGGCGCAGAAAGCCACTGGCCTCAGGACTGCGGGCATCAAGGGGGACCACGGAGATCTGTGGTGAAATACTTTGGGCCTGCTCGACAAAGGCGCTGGGGTCGGTGGTCAAATCAATTTTGCTTAAAATGATGACTGGTGTGACACCGGCATCATGGGCCATGGCAACGTAACGTTCCAACCGCGCCAGGCTGAAGTCATTGTTGCAAGAGGTCACAACAAATGCCGTATCAAGGTTGGCAGCAATGAGCTGTTCTTTGCGATCATGGCCCGGTGCGCGCCTTTTTATGAGGCTCTTTCGGTTCAACAATTGACTGTTGCGCGGCGCCTCTTTGTCAAAGAGGAGCCAGTCTCCAACGGTGACCCCTTGCAGGCTTGGAATGATCGTATCGAGATCAACACCCTGGATATGCAGCGTGTTTCGATGCACCTGGGTGATGCGCACCGGCGGGGTTTGCGCCAGGGCGGCTGAGGTGGCTTGATCGGCAAAATGCTCTGACCAGCCCAGCGCGCGCAGGCTTAAGCTTTCGATGGTTTTGGCTTTCTGTGCTGCTTCGCGCCGGCGATAAATTCAAGAACCAAGGGGCGGATATTATTGCGCCAGCTTTTTCCCGCAAAAATTCCATAGTGGCCAGCGCCCGGTTCGAGATGTGCGGCTTTTAGGGATTGCGGCAGCCCGGTGAGCAGATCCAGCGCGGCCAAACATTGTCCCGGCGCGGAGATGTCATCATTCTCCCCCTCTACCACAATGACCGGAACAGATGTGATTTTCGAGATATCTGCATGAATCCCTTGCACATAAAATGCGTTGCGGGCCACTTCACGTTGCTTGAAAATCCGATGCACCGTTGAGAGGTAAAATTCGGCTGTCATATCCATCACGGCGAGATATTCATCATAGAAGCGATTGTGTTTGTCATTGTCGCGCGCTTCGCCCTGAGCCGTGCGGATTATTTGATCGGTGAATGCCTTGCCATGGGTATCGCTGTTCATGGACATGAAGCTCATCAATTGTAGGAGGCCCGGATAGACTCTGCGACCGACACCGGCATGTTGGAATCCAACCTGCTGGATCATAGTTTCTTCCAACTGGCCCATTTGGACGCGATTGCCAAAGTCGGTGACGTCACTGGGGTTGGCATCTGGATCAATTGGGCCGCCGATTAACGTCAGGCTCGCGGGTTGCGCCTCTGGGGCGGTGGCGGCGAGATAGGCTGTTGCGACAAGAGCAATTGGTCCGGGCTGGCACACGGCAATCACATGGGTGTCAGAACCCAGCTCTTTTATGAACTCTGCCAGATAAAGGGTGTAGTCTTCCACATCGAACTTACCGGCGCTGACAGGAATATCGCGGGCATTGTGCCAATCAGTGATATAGACTTCACAATCGGGCAGCAGGCTGCGCACGGTGGAGCGCAAGAGCGTGGCGTAATGTCCGCTCATGGGGGCAACCAAAAGCACCTTGCGGTCCCGTGGGGTGCGGCCAGGTACGGCGAAATGGATCAAGTCGCCAAACGGCTTGGCCACTACGGTTTCGACTTCGACTAAATGATCTTTGCCATCCTCGGTTGAGACAAAATCCAAACGCCAACCAGGTTTCACCACCATGCGTGCATAGGCCCGTTCGGTGACTTCGCCCCAAGCGGACATCCATTGGAAAGCTGGATTGGGAACCATGGCAAACATCGGGTAGGACGCCATCGCTTTTGCTGTTGCGCCCATCCACTGGTTGGTGTTCCGCAATGTTTCCATCATATCATAAGTGGCCATATAGCGCATTGATGTTTCTCTCCTTGCATGGCGGCTATGCAACTTTATATTTTGATAATTATAAAGTTTCATTTATGCTGCAACTGCAAAATAGGGGGCTTTTGTCGACATGACAACTGATAATGCCAGCACCGAGCTCGGGTTAGAGCGGTTGACGGAAAATTTACAACGTGTCGAGGCGCTGACTCAGCGGCTTTTGGCAGCGGTTTCCCACAAAAAACCCGTGCGAGCTGCGCTCCAGGGGCCAGGACATGAGCTGTTTACCAAGGCGGCAACGGCCTATGTCACCGAGATGATGAGCAATCCATCCCGTGTGATCGAGCAGCAAATCGCCTATTGGGGGCAATCACTACAGCATTTCGTCGACAGCCAGAGCGCACCTGCCGACCGCAGATTCTCAGATCCGTTGTGGAATGAGCACCCTTATTTTAATTTTATAAAGCAGCAATATTTGCTCAATACCAAGGCAATGGAAGCGGCCGTTGCTCAGATGGACAATCTCGACACGCGAGAGCGGCAAAAGCTGGATTTCTTTAGCCGTCAGATTATGGATATGTTTAGCCCAAGCAATTTTCTCGGTACGAACCCGCAGGCCTTGGCTCGGGCGGTTGAGACCGATGGCGAGAGCCTCGTGCGCGGCTTAGAAAATCTTGTGCGAGATATTGAAGCCAATAATGGCGACCTCATGGTGACACTGGCCGATCAAGGGGCTTTTGATGTCGGGGGCAATATCGCGACGACGCCAGGCAAAGTTGTGTTCCGCAATCACCTGTTTGAGCTGATCCAGTATAGTCCAACCACGCAAACGGTGCAGGAGGTGCCTTTGGTCGTCTTCCCACCTTGGATCAACAAATTTTACATTATGGATCTGCGGCCAGAGAACAGCTTGGTGAAATGGATTGTCGATCAAGGCTTCACCCTTTTTGTGGTGAGCTGGATCAATCCAGACGCGTCCATGCGCGACACGGGTGTTTCAACCTATATCGAGGATGGTTTTCTGACGGCCATTGAACAGGTCAAAGAGATTTGCGACGTGCCGCAGGTCAATGCCACTGGCTATTGCATAGGGGGCACGACCCTGTCCTTGACGCTGGCGCTTTTGGCTCAGCGCGGCGACACGTCGGTGAAATCCGCAACCCTATTTACCACCCTGACAGATTTTTCCGATCAAGGGGAGATGTCGGTCTTCTTGGACAATGACTTTGTGGATGGAATCGCGGCTGAGGTGGAGGACAATGGCATCTTAGATAAATTCTTCATGTCACGGACCTTTTCCTTTTTGCGCTCGAATGATCTGATCTATGGCCCCGCAATTCGTCACTATATGATGGGAGAAACGCCGCCGGCGTTTGACTTGCTGTATTGGAATGGCGACGGCACCAACCTGCCTGGCCGCATGGCGATTGAGTATCTGCGCGGGCTTTGTCAAAAAAATCAATTCGCCGATGGTGGGTTTGAGGTCTGCGGTGCACGGTTGCAATTGAGCGATATTGTCGTGCCGGTCTGTGCGGTGGCCTGTGAGACAGATCACATTGCCGCTTGGGCACAATCCTATCGGGGCGTGCAGCAAATGACTGATGCCGACCGCCATTTCATCTTGGCCGAATCCGGACATGTCGCAGGGATCATCAATCCACCGCAGCGCAACAAATATGGCTATTATACTCAAAAGTCCTTGGCACAGAGCCCAGAAGATTGGCAGTCTTCTGCCACTTATACCAAAGGCAGTTGGTGGCCAGCTTGGAAAGATTGGTTAATGCTGCAAAGCGGCGAGAGCCTCAAGGCACGCAAGCCAAAATCTCCCAAAGGATTGAAATTATCCAATGCACCTGGGCAGTATGTGTTGAAATAATTTATGCTGCAATGCAGAAATTACTTGCAATGCCGCAGCGCAGCATCTATGTAGGTGTCAGAGAGATAACACGCTTGAGGATTAAGCACATGACAAAGACACCTGATTACACCGCGATGTTCAAAGACATGATGGGTAAATTCCCAGTAGATATGTCTGCTTTTGAAGATGCCTATAAAGCTCAAGCGGCTTTTGGCGAAAAAATGTCCGCCGTGGCTTTGGAAGCTGCGATGAAATCTGCCGAGATTTCTTCTGCTTGGACAAAAGCCTCTTTGGAAAAAGTTGCTGACTTGTCAAAAGTAAACGCAGATCCTGCTGCGGCTGCACAGACATTGACAGATTTTGCATCCGCCTCTGCGGAAATGGCTGCTGAGAACATGGCTGCGATGGCCGGTGTTGCGAAAAAAGTACAGCTCGACTCCGCTGAGTTGATGATGGCTGCTGGAAAAGAAGTGAGTGCTGAAGCCACAGCTGCAATGAAAAAAGCCGGCAAAGCTGCGAAAGCTGCCTGAGCGCCGACATAAAGTTAGGTTTACCTGTCCTCCCAAATTTAGGTGAACCGGTATTGAAGGGCGCGGCACTTGCTGCGCCCTTTCTTTTTGTGCTGCGTTTGCATAGCATTTCCGCAGGGCCGCGCAAAAGCGGTGAGTCGCTGCAAAGGGCTGGAATATGACCAAGAAAACAAAGCCGCTTTTGATAAAGCGTTATGCAAGCCGGCGTTTATACAACACCGAATCAAGCGATTATGTAACACTGGATGATATTGCGGGGTTCATTCGAGAGGGGCGCGAGGTACAAATTATCGACCTAAAATCTGGCGATGATTTGACGCGGCAATATTTGCTGCAAATTATAGCCGAACACGAAAGCCGCGGTGAAAATGTCTTGCCGGTTGACGTTCTGACTGATTTGGTGCGCTCTTACGCCTCACAAGCCACATCGGTTGTACCGCAATTTCTTGCGGCCAGCTTTGAGATGCTGCGCGATGGGCAATCCAAAGCCATGGAAAATCTCACAGTGGTCAATCCCATGGCCGCGATGCCGGGCTTTGAGATGATGAAGGCTCAGCAAGAGGCATTTATGAAGGCCATGACCGGCGGATTGTCTGGATCGAGCCCGGCCAGCAGTACCGAGAGCAGTGCCGGTGAAAGCGCCAATGATCTGAACGATATCAAATCCCAATTGGCAGAGCTGCAAGAAAAATTGTCTAAATTATAAGGCAATGTCGGGCGGAAGACCCCGCCCGACGCAAGGACTAGGCCACCTCAAGGAACACATTCTTCAAAGCCGCTTCCAGCTTTTCAAACATCTCGTCGATATGGCTTTCGGTGAAGATGAACGCCGGGCATAATACGATGGACTGTCCCAAAGGCCGACAGATCAACCCGTGATCGGTGCAGCTGTTCGCTATGCGCTCACTGACCGATAATTCTGCGGCAAAGGGGGTTTTGCTGTCCTTATCTTGCACGGCCTCCAAAGCTCCCATCAAGCCCTTACCTCTTGCCTCACCAATATTTGGGTTCTCAAGGAGCCGCTGCATATGTGCCTCGAAATAGGGGGTCAGGCGGTGCACATTTTCAGCAAGCCCTTCATTCAAGATGACATCAATGGCTTTCAAAGCAATTGCAGAGCCGACCGGATGGCCTGATGCGGTGAACCCATGCGGGAATTCCTCAATTGCCTCTGAGGCTGCTTGCAAGCGCTGGGTTAATTGCGGGCCTAGAATGACGGCCCCCATTGGGAAATATCCAGCCGTGAGGTTTTTGGAGCTGATAATGGCATCGGGAACAAATTCATAGGCCCCGCAGCCCCAAGTATGCCCGGTGCGCCCAAAACCGCAAATCACCTCATCGGAAATCAATGGGATCCCATATTTTTTCAAAATGGGCTGTAGCGCTTGAAAGTATCCCTCTGGCGGTGGAATGACCCCACCTGCGCCCAGAACCGGTTCTGCGAAGAACCCGGCAATCGTGTCTGCGCCCTCACGCAAGATCATCTCTTCCAATTCTGCCGCAAGCCGGGCAGTAAACTGCGCCTCTGTCTCGCCAGGCCGGCCCTCTCGCCAGAAATGCGGGCAGGTCAAATGCAAAAAGCCCGGCAAGGGCAGGCCGAAGACCGCGTTATAGGGTTTGCCGGTCATTGAGGCGGATACCGCCGTGACGCCGTGGTAGGCATTCTTGCGTGTAATAATTTTGCGCCGCTGATTATGGCCTTCAGAGCCGTGCAAAAACCAAAGCATTTTGACCATCGTGTCGTTGGCTTCAGAGCCAGAGTTGGTGTAAAACACCTTGCCGCTCTCGAAGGGCGAGACCTCAATCAGCTTTTCCGATAGCATTACGGTTTGGTCGGACATGCGGCCGAAAAAGGCGTGATAGCCGGGAAAGCGATCATATTGATCCTTGGCGGCCTGCGCGAGACCGGCATGATCAAATCCGGCCACCATATTCCAAAGTCCGGAGTTGGCGTCTAAAAACTGCTGGCCATGCACATCAAAAACATAGGGGCCGCGGCCGTGGGTGAGCACGGTCGCGCCGCGATTTTCAATCGTTGGTAAATCGGTGAAGCCATAGAAGGAGTGGGCGTCTGCCCGCGCTTCCCAGCTGTTGGGAGATTGGTCTTTCATTGGGGGACCTTTATGTATGGGGGGCCGGGGTTCGGGCCGCCGGCTTGGAAACAATAGGCCTTTAGAGTTGAGGCCGGCTGAAAATCGTGCCGCGAGTTTCGGGCGGCGCGCCCGCCCAAGCCCAAGTGCCATTGCCCACGTCGAACCAGCCGGTGGCAGGCACGGATTTTGGGGTGAATCTGCAAGGGGCAACCTGTGTCATAGGCCAAGCGTATCGCGCAGAGCGAACCATGTCATCGCTAAAGTCATGATTGGGCCACGCAGGCTTTGCCCACCGGGAAAGGAAGGGGTGGGAAGTTGCGACAGAAGGTCAAAGCGCTCGGCATTTCCGGCGATTGTTTCTGCCAAGACCTGCCCTGCGAATCCCGCCAGGGCCACCCCATGCCCTGAATAGCCCGAAGCGGTGAGCTGTTGCGGCCCAACACGGGCAAAGAGCGGAAGACGCCGTGTCGTGATCCCCAGCGTTCCGCCCCAAGCATGGGTCAGCGGCACATCGGCCAGCTGCGGAAAAATTTCACACAGGGGCTTGCGGACCTTGGCAAAAATATCCTTGGGAAACCTTGCGCCATAGCTTTCGCCACCGCCAAAAATCAGCCGATTGTCATGGCTGAGGCGGTAGTAATTGAGCACGAACCGATTATCTGCCACAGCGATGGGTTTGCGCAAAACCTCTTGCGGCCGGTCCAGCGGTGCCGTGGCCACCAGAAAGTTATTGATCGGCATGACCTTGGCAGCTTGGCTCGGGTTGAGGCTGCTGTGATAGCCGTTGGTGGCATGGATGACATAGTCGGCGCGCAATTGGCCCTTGGCGGTGTGCACGAGGCTCGGCGGGCCCTCTTGCACCGAAACCGCAGCGCTTTGCTCAAAAATGCACGCTCCCGCAGCTTCGGCTGCATTGGCCAGACCCAGCGCGTAGCGCAGCGGATGCAGATGCCCTGCGCCCCAATCTATGATCCCGCCTGCATAGCGCGGAGATTTTATGAGATCTGCGATATCAATCTTGCTGAGGCACTCTATCTCTTCATAGCCATAGTGCCGGGCCAGATAATCGGCCTTTGCGTGGCTGCTGGCGCGGTCTCTTGCACTGAAATCTGCTTCGGCGACCCCAGCTTGATAGCCAGCCTCTGGCGCATGTTGCGCCACCAAGTCTTGCGTCAAAGATTTGGCGGCCTGCGCCATATCCCAAAGCTGATGGGCCGCATCACGGCCCAATGTCTTTTCAAGCGTCTGTTGGTCTTGGTTATATCCTGAACCGACCTGCCCGCCGTTGCGGCCCGAGGCGCCAAAGCCGACCCGATGGGCATCCAGCACGATCACATTATAGCCCTTTTGCGCCAAATGCAGCGCGCAAGACAATCCGGTGAAACCTGCACCAATAACGCAGACATCACAGGACATCACATCTGTCAGTGCCGGGCGCACCGGATGTTCTTGGAGGCTTTGGGCATACCAGCTGGCGGGATAGCTTCCTGCTTGATCGTTGACATAGAGAAAATCAGACATTCAACAACAGATGCTCGCGCTCCCAAGTGGATATAACTTGTAAAAACTCGCTATATTCCGTGCGTTTGACGATCGAATAGACGCGGGCAAATTCGGGATCAAGCACCTCATGCAGCCGCTTGGCATCATCAAAAATATCCATAGCCGTGAAGAGGTCATAGGGGATCGCCTCTTCGCTGTCATAGGCATCACCACGATATTGCTTGTCAGGGCGCTCCTGATCTTCAAGCCCCAGATAGCAACAGGCCAGGGAGGCGGCAATGCCAAGGTAGGGATTGCAATCCATGCCGGCCAGACGGTTTTCGATCCTGCGGGCCTTGGGTGACGACAGGGGGATGCGAATTCCAGTGGTGCGATTGTCCCGGGCCCATTCGAGATTGATCGGGGCGGCGTGATCTTTGACGTAGCGCCGATAGCTGTTCACATAGGGTGCCAGGATCGCAATGACCGACGGCAGATGATTTTGCAGCCCGGCGATCATATGGTAAAATACATCAGTTTCACCGCCCTGTGGGCCGACAAAAATATTCTCTCCCTCTGCATCCAAAAACGAGTGATGAATGTGCATGGCGGAGCCGGGTTCATCGGCGATGGGTTTGGCCATGAATGTAGCAAAACAATCGTGCTTTAGGGCCGCTTCGCGGATCAGACGCTTGAAGAAAAACACTTCATCGGCGAGTTTTACCGGATCGCCATGGCGCAAATTAATCTCAACCTGACCTGCGCCGCCCTCTTGGGTAATGCCGTCAATTTCGAAGCCTTGGGCCTCGGCAAAGTCATAGATATCGTCGATAACTGGGCCATATTCATCAACAGCCGACAGCGAATAGGCTTGATGCGCCGCCGCTGGCCGTCCTGAGCGCCCCATCATGGGCACTATCGGTTGGGCCGGATCTGTATTGCGGGCGACAAGAAAAAATTCCATCTCAGGGGCAACCACAGGCTCAAGCCCCTTGTCGCGAAACAATTGAACCACTCGCTTGAGGACATTGCGCGGCGCGGTTGGTATCGGCGCACCATCGCGATCATAGGCATCATGAATGACCTGTAAGGTGGCATCGGTGGCCCAGGGCGCTGCGGTGGCGGTGTCGAGATCGGGCCGCAGCGTCATATCAGGCTCCACCCAACCTTCGTCGCCCGCAGCTTCCGCCCATTCGCCTGTAAGAGTTTGCAGGTAAATAGAGTTGGGCAGGTAGAAATGCTCTTGTTTGGCAAATTTTGATGCCGGAACAGCTTTGCCGCGCGCCACGCCTGGAAAATCAGAGATGATGCATTCAACCTCATCCAATTGCCGCTCGCCAATATAGGCTTTGGCACTGTCCGGTAGGCTGTCTTTCCAACTCATGACGATATCTCCGCTCTATATTCACCTTTGAGGAAGGCGGCTATATCCGCAGCAATTGCGGAATTCTGGATCGGCACATGGCGCAATTGATCGGCGCGTTGCATCACGGCGGCGGGATAGGCTGGGCTTGAGCGTCGCGATTTTACATAATCATCGAAAACTGGATTGCTAAACTCAGGGTGGGGTTGCACCGTGAAGGCTTTTTCTCCGTAGAGCAGCGCTGCAAATTGACAAAACGGGCTACTGCCGATGACCTGTGCTTCTGGAGGCAGGGCCGTGACTTGATCTTGGTGCCAAGCATTCAACGTCACCGAACCGTGGCCATTAAAGCTGTAATCATGTCGGCCAATAGCCCAGCCGCCTTCAAACTTCTCCACATGCCCCCCCAGCGCTTGCGCAATGATCTGATGGCCGAAGCAAATACCGACCATGGGGCGCGCGCTGGCGTAGATTTCGCGAATTAAATCGCTCAAAGGGGGGATGAAAGCATGATCCTCATAGGCGCCATGTTTGGAGCCGGAAATCAACCAGCCATCTGCCGCGTCAATGGTGGTGGGAAAATCTCCATCCACCACGTTCCAGGTTTGGAAGGTGAACTCATAGCCTTGAAACAAAGCGGCAAACATAGCGTCAAAATCGCCGTGCTGGGCACGTACCTCATCGGGCGCATGGCCACATTGTAAAATGCCGATCAGCATTGGAACCTCTTGTAGAATATGCGTACCCTATGCAGGTTCCGCAGGTTTGAAAAGACTTGTTTAGGCCGCATCAATTAGGGCCATAAGGGCATCATGATCCGAAAGTTTGTTAAACAGATCGCGCTCTTGTGATTTTGTGGCTGCGAGATTTTCCAAAATGAGAGGGGGCATGAATTGTTTAAGGAGCGGCGCCTCAAGCCCCTCAATCGCTGCCGAAAGATCAGGCAGCAGCCCAGGCAGATGTGCGGGGTGCTCATAGGCATTGCCCTCAATCGGAGCGGGCGGAACGGCTTTGCGTTCAATACCCTCTAAAGCGGCGCCGAAAATGGCGGCGAACAACAAATAAGGGTTGGCATCACCGCCTGCGACGCGATGTTCAATCCGCCGAGCCGCTTCTGGACCGCTGGGAATGCGCAGCGCTACGGTGCGGTTTTCATAGCCCCAGGTGGCGGCGGTCGGAGCATGGGCGCCAGCTACGAAACGCTCAAAACTATTGGTGTAGGGGGCGAACAACAGCGTGCTAGCCTCGAAGGCTTCGAGGCAGCCTGCGACTGCTGACTGCAACATTGTTTGGTTACATAAGATGTTCTCACCCGCCTGATTGATAACTGAGAAATGCGTATGCAGCCCGTTGCCACTCTCTTGAGAAAAGGGTTTGGCCATGAAGGTTGCGGCCATGCCGTGATTGCGTGCGGTGCCCTTGATCAATTCTTTAAGCAAAATGACATGATCGGCGATGTGAAGCGCTGGGCCATGGGTCATTGTGACTTCGAACTGCCCAACGCCGGCTTCGGTCGTGATGGTTAAATCACCAAGCCCCATGAGCTTCGCCCCATTGGTGATATCGTTGAAGAAAAGATCGAATCCATCCAATTCCCGCAGAGACAAAATTTCTGTTCCGGTCAACCTGCGACCAGTTTTGGGGTTCACGGGGGGAACAAGATTGCCGCCATCTTCGAGTAAGAAAAATTCAAGCTCGCAGGCAGCAATGACCTGCCAGTCATGACGGGCGTAACGGTCCAAAACATTGCTTAAAGCGATGCGCGGGTCGCCTTCAAATGGGGCGCCGTCTTCCTTGTGCATCACCCGCAGGTCCAATTCTGCCGCGCCTGCCACCCAAGGCAGAGGGATCAGATCACGGCCCGCCGGCACCATAACGCCATCTTGATCGCCGGAGTCAAACACAAGCGGCGAATGTTCGATATCTGCGCCGAACACATCAATATTGAGGACAGAAAGCGGCATACGCATTTGCTTGCCGCTTTGGTTTTTCGGGACGCGTTTGCCGCGTAATTGACCATTGAGATCAACAGCTGCGACACGAAGGGATTCACTCATCTTATGACCTGTGGCCTATAGCGCAGTTTCGGGCGCGCTTGACTTGGAAGATGTCGATTGAGACGCGCGTTGACAAGGCCAAAAATGCCGATGATCACCAAAGTCAGCAGGATGAAGTAAAAGGCCAAGATGGGATAGGCGATGAATGGGTTGAAGGTCTTATCTGCGAAATAGCTGGCGTAATAGAGGGCATCGCCGCGTTGTTGCCAGGCTGGAAATCCTGAGAAGAATACCAAGGTCGTCGCATGAAACAGAAAGATTGCCTCATTGGTATAGGCCGGCCAAGCCAGACGCAGGCTGGTGGGCCAGATCACGCGGCGAAAGCGTGACCAGCCCGTCAAGCCATAGGCATCGGCGGCCTCGACCTCCCCATTGGGCACTGAGCGCAACGCGCCGTAAAATATCTCGGCAGAATAGGCGGCGGTGTTGAGGATCAGCACCAAGAGCGCTCCAAATTGTGCCGCAGTCAGCCAAGGCAGCAGGCCTTGCTGCTTGAGGCGTAAAAAGATGAAATAGGCCAAGAAAAATTGGATAAACAACGGAGATCCGCGGAAAATCAGAATAAACCATTCGGCCGGCCGGCGCAGCATGGCGCGGGGGCTGGCCTTGGCGAGCGCCATCGCATTGGCAATGAAAAACCCGATCAAAAGTGCCAAAGCTCCGAAGTAGATGTTCCAAATGAGGCCCGAGCCGATCAAGGTGAAATGTTGGCAGAGGGTGAAATCAGACTTGGGCAGCAGGCGTTCGCCATAGCCCAAAGAGCGCAGCCCATAGTCCAAAATGGTTTGCTGGCAGCTCATGGGCGCGCTCCCAATGTGCCTTGCCCATGGGTGAGGCGCTTCATCACGCGCTCGAGCACAATTTCAGAGACTTTGGTAAAGACGAGGTAAAAGGCCAATAGAAACAGAAAATACTGCATACGCCAATCGCCATGGGGATAGGCCGAGAATTTCGCCTGTTTCGTGCCGCCCAATTCACGCGCCCAGTAGACGACATCTTCTACGCCTAGCAAAAACAACAAAGGTGTGGCTTTGATCAAGACCATCCAAAGATTAGACAGCCCGGGCAGGGCATAGACCCACATTTGCGGCACCAGAATGCGCCAAAATACCTGTGCGGGCCGCATACCATAGGCCTGTGCCGTTTCTATCTGGGCTTGGGGCACAGCGCGCATTGCGCCGAAAAGAACATTGGCGGCAAAGGCTCCAAAGACGATTGCGAAGGTCAGCACCGCGGTAAAAAACCCGTAAATCTCATGCACATATTGCGGAGAAGTGCCCAAGGGCAGCTTGGCAGCAGCGCAGACGACAAAATCATTGCCTTGGCGAATAGGCGCGGTCCAATCGGGGCAAAGGGCTTGGTGGCGCAGCCATTCGAACCCCTGATCTAAAGCGATGACGAAAAATAGGAAAAAAGCGATGTCAGGCACGCCGCGCACAGCGGAGATATAGGTTTTGCCGATCAGTCGTAATGGCAAGAGCCGGGCTCGGGCCAGGGTGGCGCCGCCAAAGCCAAACACAAGCGCCGTGGGCGCGGTGACAGCCAAAAGGATGAGCACAGTTGCGAAGGATTGGTAAAACAACAGGTGCTTGCCCGTGGTCAGATAGCAGCTGAGCCAAGGCAGGCTGGTAAGGAGGCTTGGATCTGAACAATAGCTAAATATCGGACTGGGACCTTCAGTTTGGCATCGGCTGGCCTGTTTCGGGGATTGTTTTTTCTAAAGCGGCAGCGCCGTCTCATGCAGCGGCGTTATGGCGCAATGGGGGCGAGGATGAACCCCGCCCCAAAACTTCGCCAGTTAGAATTGTTCGCCGACGCCCCATTTGGCGATCAGGGCGTTCAATGAGCCATCCGATTTCATAGAGCCAATGGCTGCGTCAAATTTGCCGCGCAGCTCTGCATCGGACTCGCGAAGCCCCATGCCAACGCCGCCACCGATCAACTCTTGTTGCTCCAAAAGTACCAGCTCGGCATCGCCCTCTGCCACGGGGGCGAGATAGGATTTATCAGCCAAGACTGCATCGGCTTCACCATTTTTCACGGCCGCAACGGTCTCTTCAGGGGTTGAAAATTCCACAAGAGTAGCGCCAGAGGCGGCCACAAAGCTGGCTTGAATGGTGTTGGTTTGCGCGGCGATCACAGCGCCAGAAAGATCCACATCAGCTGAGAGCGCCATATAGGCGGAAGGATCAGGTTGGGTGTAATTTTGCGTGAAGTCTATCACCTCGTCACGCTCTGCTGTGATCGACATGCCAGCAATGATGGTGTCGTAGTTGCCGGACACAAGGTTTGGTATGATGCTGTCCCAGTCGTTTACAACCCATTCGCAGGTCAGCTTGGCGCGTGTGCAGAGCTCATCGCCCAATTCACGCTCGAAACCGTCAACTTCGCCAGCATCGTTGATGAAGTTATAGGGGGGGTAAGCACCTTCGGTGCCCATCCGGATTGTATCGGCAAAAGACATGCCAGCGGTCAGTGCCAAAGTGGCGGTGGTCAAGATCAGCTTGTTCATTTGTATCTCCCTAAGATATGTGGCTGAGTGTTGTTAAGCGACGGCAGAAAGAAACTGCTGAAGCCGTTGTGATTTCGGTGCACCAAAGAGGGTCTCGGGGGGACCTTGTTCCTCAATTACCCCTTGGTGCAAGAAAATAACGTGATTGGCCACATCGCGCGCCATGGCCATGTCATGGGTGACGATGAGCATGGTGCGCCCTTCCGCGGCCAGATCCTTGATGACGCCGATCACCTCTTGCTCCAATTCGGGATCAAGGGCGGACGTGGGTTCATCAAACAAAAGAGCTTCGGGTTCCATGGCCAAAGCGCGGGCGATGGCCGCCCTTTGCTGTTGTCCGCCAGACAGCTGGGCCGGGTAGACATCGCATTTTTCGCCAATACCCACTTTGTCGAGAAGCTTGCGAGCACGGGCTTCGACTTCGGCTTTGTCTTGCTTGAGAACAGTTACCGGAGCTTCCATGACATTTTGCAAGATGGTCATATGCGCCCAAAGGTTGAACTGTTGGAAGACCATCGACAGGTTGGTACGCAGCCGGGTGACCTGCGTGGGATCTGCCGGACGACGGTTGTGGTCCGCAGAGCTCCAGCGAACGGCCTCACCTTGGAAAATAATCGCGCCTTCTTGGCTGATCTCCAGCATATTGCAGCAGCGCAGCAAGGTGGATTTCCCAGATCCAGACGAGCCAATCAGCGCCACCACATCACCACGCTTTGCGGTGATGTCGATGCCTTTGAGAACTTCAAGATCGCCATAGGCTTTATGGAGATCTCTTATTTCAATCACAGGTATATTTTGGTCACTCACGAAAACCCCCACCTTTTCAGAGCAGATACTAGGCGAGGAAGGGCGCGTCTCGCAATCCAAAAGCGGCATCTGGTCAAATTAAGGGGACGGAGGCAGCGGTAATTTTAGATAAGTCTCTGCGCTGATCTCAGTGAGACCAAATATTTGAAGTGTTTCGCGGTCTTTGGGGCCAATCGAAAGAATCGCCTGTCGCAGAGCCTCGCGGAGGGCGGCAGCGTTTTGGCCCAAAGCGGTGATATAGGGCAGCGTCGGCGTCGCAGGAGTGGTGGCGCAGATTTCCAGCCCATCCGCCTTGTCCCAATCGCGTTTCAGAAAATGCCAGGTCAGCGCATCCACAGCAGCCAGATCAGCCCGCCCTTCCAAAACAGCGCGGGCAGATGCTGCATGCCCACCGGTTTGCAGCCGTTTTGCGCCTGTGAGGCCGATCGACTGTGGAGCGGCCCAGCCCGATTGCGACAGCGGCTCATTGTAAGCCAAGGTAAAATCATTGGCCGCAAGGTTTGGAACAGCGCCCTGACGGGCCAGGAGCACCGAGCAGTAATAACCTGGCGGGCAATTTGGACTGTGATTGTCTGGCGTGGCAATCAGCTGCACCTGGCCGTGCAGCGCCGCGCGATAGGGCAGGCCGCAGGTCTGGGACAGGTAAAGATCTGGGCTGAGCCAATCGTCCATCAAATCCGCGCTTGGCGGGCTAAAATTCGGCGCATCGGGCAGCTGGTCTTGTAGCGCCTGCCAAAGACGCCGGTGTGCGGCGCGATTGGCCGGCACGTCATACATCGGCAGATGCGCGATCATGGGGCTAGGCCTGTTTGCGGGCAATCGCGCTGTCGCGGTCATTCACACCAAGCAGACTTGCCAAAAGGCGCATCAGCGCGTCTTCTTCCGCATCGCGGGCCCCGTCGGCCAGAACAACTTGCCACAGCGCCCGCACGACATTGAAGCGTTCCTCATAGGGGACTTCTTCTTTAATTGCGCGGGTGAAGCGCACAGTGTCGGGTGCTTCGGCCTCAAGCGCCTCGGCAGTCTGGCGCAGGTCGGCAGCTTGATCCGCGGTCAATTGATAAAGCAGGCCAAGTACGGCATCAATCCTTGCGATTTCTGTGGCGGAATATTCATCATCCGATTTGGCAATCCGCACCATCAAGGCGGCCATGGCTTCAGGGGCGGTGATATCCCGCGCCTTGTCCGAGGATTTTGACGAAAACAAAGATGCAAACATAAGGGGCCTCAAGAGTTGGGACTGCGGCGCTGATCAGCCGTCATATCCTTCGACAATTACCAGATCCCCAATGGAGACGGGAGTGCGCAGGGCTTTTGCCGCTTGATATGCCGAACTGTTGTAACAATCTTGCGCCGCTTGCAGGCTTGGAAATTCAATCACAATGGTTCGGGGGCGCATCTGGCCTTCGGGAAATTCAGCAGCACCCGCGCGCACAAGAAACTTGGCCTCATAGGCACGCAGAGCAGGCGCAGCAGCGATCTTATAGGCCTCATAGGCCTCCGCATCACTGATCTGATTGTGAGCGATCCAATATCCTTTGGCCATAGGGCCCTCCATTGTTTGTTAGACCAAACGGCTCATTTCTTTGGCAGCGCGGACAAAATCGCGGAACAAAGGATGCGGTGCGAATGGCTTGGATTTCAATTCTGGATGAAATTGCACACCAATAAACCAGGGGTGATCTTTAACCTCAACAATCTCCGGCAAACGTCCGTCAGGGGACATGCCTGAGAAGATCAGCCCTTTCTCTTCGAGCTGCTGGCGAAATTGGATGTCGACTTCATAGCGGTGGCGATGGCGCTCTTCGATGGCGGTGCTGCCATAGATTTTCGCCACCAATGACTCTGGGTTCAAAGTGGCATTATAGGCACCAAGGCGCATGGTGCCGCCCTTATCGTCATCTTCGTTGCGCCGCACCCGGTGATTGCCCTGCACCCATTCTTTCAGGTGATAGACCACCGGGGTAAACCGCTTTTCGCCGGCCTCATGGTCAAATTCTTCTGATCCGGCATTTGCCACGTTGGACAGGTTACGGGCGGCTTCTATCACCGCCATTTGCATACCAAGGCAGATCCCGAGGTAGGGCACTTGGCGCTCACGGGCGAATTGCGCCGCTTTGATTTTGCCTTCCGTACCGCGCTCGCCAAAACCGCCAGGGACCAATATGGCGTGGAATCCCTCGAGATGTGGCGCGGCGTCTTCGTGATCGAAGACTTCGGCATCAACCCATTCGACATTGACCTTCACCCGATTGGACATACCGCCATGGGTGAGCGCTTCTTTTATGGATTTATAGGCGTCTTCTAGCTGTGTGTATTTACCGACAATAGCGACCTTCACCGCACCTTCTGGATTGTTGACCCGGTCTTGTACATCTTCCCATTTGCTTAGTTCGGGCTGTGGCGCGGGGGAGATATTGAAAGCATCCAAAACGGCTTGGTCAAGCCCCTGGGCGTGATAGGCCAAGGGAGCTTCATAGATGGAATTAAGATCATATGCGGCGACCACCGCATCGCGCCGCACATTGCAAAATAGGGCGATTTTTTCCCGTTCTTTGTCGGGAATGGGGTGCTCGGACCGGCAGACCAAAATATCTGGAGCAATCCCAATGGATTGCAATTCTTTAACGCTGTGCTGCGTGGGTTTTGTCTTTAGCTCGCCGCTGGCCGCAAGATAAGGCAAAAGCGTGAGATGCATAAAAATACATTCCCCGCGTGGCTTGTCGTGGGAGAATTGGCGAATGGCTTCGAAAAACGGTAGGCCTTCAATATCGCCCACTGTGCCGCCGATTTCGCAGAGCATAAAATCGACCTCATCATCGCCGACTTTCAAAAACTCTTTAATTTCGTTGGTTACATGGGGCACAACTTGAATGGTTTTGCCCAAATAGTCGCCACGGCGTTCTTTTTCCAAAACGGTTGAATAGATTCGTCCCGAAGAGACAGAATCAGTCATCCTTGCGGCCACACCGGTGAACCGTTCGTAATGGCCCAAATCCAGATCTGTTTCCGCACCATCATCGGTGACAAAGACCTCCCCATGTTCAAAGGGGGACATCGTGCCGGGATCAACGTTGAGATAGGGATCAAGTTTCCGCAGTCTTACGGAAAAGCCGCGGGCCTGTAGCAGGGCGCCTAGGGCCGCAGATGCCAAGCCTTTGCCAAGAGAAGACACAACACCACCGGTGATAAATACATAACGCGCCATAAATAAAGAGATCCCCGTAGTTTCGAATTTTCGGCAAGAAGAATGCGCCTCACCACGGGATTAAAGCAATAACAGCTCCGTGGTGATTCTGCAATCTGATGATCAAGATAAAGCGGTTAAATGTATTGGTGCCGCCATATTTAGGGGTGGATTACTCCGCAACGGGCAAAAGTGGCGCGGAATCCTCAGCCGAGGGCGGCAAAAGCGCGTCAGCATCGACCGGTGTGTTTTGCTCCGAGGCTGGCATCAATTGATCCACAACTGAGCTGCCAGAAGATTTTTGCACCTGAAGAATAGTCAGAGCTAGAGAGGTGCAGATAAAGGCAATCGCCAGACCCCAGGTCAGCTTGGTCAAAGCCGAGGCCGCTGCGCGACCAGACATTGCGCCACCGCCAGCACCGCCGCCGCCCATACCAAGGCCGCCACCTTCAGAGCGTTGCAACAGAACCAGGCCAATCAACGAGATGGCCAAAAGAAGGTGGATGATCAAGACGACATTTTGCATACGAAATTCCCAATTCAGGTCAGAGGCTATCTAAGCAAGGATAACTCATTTGCCAAGTCAAAACTGAGGCATTGCCCCCATATGGCGCTTCATGAGCTGCGGTCTGAGGTGGTGTCTGGGTTTGCGCTCTAAATTGCTCCAAAACGCAGCTTTGCCATTCCGCGGCAAGTTAGCAGTTTCCCTTGCCCTTGATCCCCGCTATACGGCCCTCGTTTTGATCCGATCGAAAGAGGACAAGTTATGGCCAATGTTGTTGTGGTGGGCACCCAATGGGGTGACGAAGGCAAAGGCAAGATCGTGGATTGGCTTTCCGAGCGCGCCGATGTGATTGCGCGCTTCCAAGGCGGTCACAATGCCGGTCATACGCTCGTGATCGGGGAGGCTGTCTATAAGCTGCATGCTTTACCCTCCGGCGTCGTGCGCGGCGGAAAACTATCGGTCATTGGCAACGGCGTGGTGCTGGATCCTTGGCACCTGATCAAAGAGATCGACGGAATTCGCGGTCAGGGAATTGATATAACGCCAGAAAACCTAATGATTGCGGAAAATACTCCTTTGATTATGCCCTATCACGGTGAGCTGGATCGGGCGCGTGAAGGTCAGGTATCGGTTGCGAAAATCGGCACAACGGGTCGCGGCATTGGCCCGTGTTATGAAGATAAAGTCGGTCGACGGGTGATCCGTGTGGCCGATTTGGCGGACACAGCCACTTTGGAGCTGCGCGTCGATCGCGCCTTGCTGCATCATAACCCCTTGCGCAAAGGTCTGGGTCTTGAGCCTGTAGACCGCGCAGGCTTATTGGCGCAGTTGCGTGAAATTGCGGTGCAGATCTTGCCCTATGCAGCGCCGGTCTGGAAAGTGTTGAACGAAAAACGCAAGGCTGGGAAGCGGATCTTATTTGAGGGGGCGCAGGGTGCTCTTTTGGATATTGACTTTGGCACCTATCCTTTTGTGACATCCTCAAATGTGATTGCCGGTCAAGCGGCCACAGGCACGGGCATTGGCCCGGGTGCGATTGATTATGTATTGGGAATCACCAAAGCCTATACCACCCGCGTCGGTGAAGGTCCGTTTCCCACGGAGCTGGATGATGCAGATGGCCAGCAACTTGGCGAGCGTGGGCATGAATTTGGCACCACCACCGGGCGCAAGCGCCGCTGCGGCTGGTTTGACGCCTGTCTGGTTCGGCAAACCTGCGCCACTTCTGGTGTGAATGGCATCTCACTGACCAAATTGGACGTGTTAGACGGGTTTGAAGAGCTGAAAATCTGTGTGGCATATGAGTTGGATGGCGAACGGCTGGATTACCTGCCCACCGCCGCCGATGCGCAAGCCCGCGTGACACCGATCTATGAAACCATTGAAGGGTGGTCCGGCAGTACCGCCGGCGCGCGCTCTTGGGCGGATTTACCTGCGCAGGCGATTAAATATGTGCGGCGCATTGAGGAGTTGATTGATTGCCCCGTGGCGCTGGTCTCGACCTCGCCAGAGCGCGAAGACACCATCCTCGTTACAGATCCGTTTGCAGACTGATGGCTCTGAGTTACAAAGCCCGCCGTCGTTGGTCGCTGCTGATCTTGGTTATCGGCTTGCCGGTCTATGCAGTCTTGGCCGTGAACCTTGTGGCGCTGCTGCCTGTGCTGCCAAAGTTCTTGGAATTCATCTTATATGTTGTGCTCGGCACCGCATGGGCGTTTCCGCTGAAATTTGTCTTTAAAGGCATCGGTCAAGTGGATCCCGATGCAGGCGACGACTCTTAAACATATTTGCAGGATGTCTCGCGCGGGGCCACGATGGCCCGCCGTGCCTAAAACCATGCATATGGATCTGCCGATGCTACTCTGCGACCGCGTGTTTGCGACGCCGGCCGGAGGTTAGATCGCAAAGATCCATAGTGGGTGCGTTTGGCACCTTTGTCTCCTCGGCCGCTGTCTCTTCGGTCGCGGTGGGTGCCGGCTGCTCGGGTGCCGGCCGCTCGGGTTTCGGTGCGGGCGGTGGTGGGGTAAATTGCGCGAATTTTGGCATTTTCCCGGTCAGCTTGTGCAGCTGATCTATCAACTCCGCATCTTCGGGCAAGGAGAGTACGATTTTCGGATCGGGTTTGCGCAGCAAGCCTTCTAGCCCGTGCAGATCGACAAAGGGCGCAGGGGTCTCGTTTGGACGTTCCGCGGCAGGCGTGGCTTCGGTCTTGACCTCGGGACCCGTGCCAGTCAACCATAACACGTCGACGCGATACTGCGGAGTGAGTAGAAATGAGGCCGGACGTTTGGCGGGCATGGGAGCAATCCGATGACGATCTGTTTGGTCTCTTCATAGGCTCGCTGTCCTTCAAAAATGTTAATGCCGCGCCTGTCGGAGTTTCGCGGGGCCGCGCGAAATTTGGCGCAAAGACACAGGGTGAGTTAATAGATGACCGATGACAATTATTTGTGCCGCGCGTCAAAAATTTTGTTAATTGGTGCAGGCCCGTCAACCGCTGATTTGATCCGCGAAATTTCAGTTTTTTCGGATGCGATCGTGGCGGCTGATGGGGGCTTTCGGGCGGCCAAAGACGCAGGGGCTGAAGTGATCTTGGTGGTGGGTGATATGGATTCGCAACACGACCTACCGACCGATCAGGCTGTGGCGCATATTGCAGATCAAGAGACCACGGATTTCCAAAAATGCCTCGCGGTCTGCGATGCTGACGTATTTTTGGGCGTCGGGTTTCTTGGCGGGCGGTTGGATCATCAACTGGCGGCCTTCTCCGCCCTTCTCAATGAGCCGCGGCCCGTGGTTTTGGTTGACGAGGCGCAGCTGGTTTTCGTCGTGCCGCCAGAATTCTCTATGGATTTGGAGGCTGAGACACCCGTGGGGTTTTACCCCATGGTGCCCATTCAAGCGAATTTGCGCGGGGTGCGCTGGCCGCTTTCAAATGCGGCGATGAGCCCAATGGGGCAGATTGCGACTTCGAATAGTGCCTTAGGCGGTGCGCTGGAAATTTCCGTGGATGGGCCAGGGCTGCTGGCAATTCTGCCGCGTCGCGACCTTGCGGGTGTTCTCGCCGCTTTAGACAGAGGCTTTGGTAAAGCGCAGCACCAATAACCCTGCGGTAACCGTCACGATGATCCCAGCCGCCGCCATGCCATTGGGCAGATCGTCGAAGAGCAACAGGCCATAAAGCGCGCCGAAAGGAATTTCGAGATATTGCACGGGCGCCACCGTGGGCGCAGAGGCATAGCGCAGCGCCCATGTCATGCTCAAATGCGCCAAAGTTCCCAAAACTCCGAGGCCCAGTAATGCGGAAAATTCAAATCCGGTGACCGGGATGATAGTCAGAGATGGAATGCCCAAAGCCGAGCCGAAAGCTGCAATTGGTAAGAGAATCACCATGGCGCAGACGCCGTTTGCCGCCTGTAAATCAACGGGTTCAATATGTTTGGATATCTTGCGGGTGATGAACATAAAGCCAGTAAATAACACGGCGACCACCAGTGGCAAAAGCGCAGGCCAACCGACCTCGGCAAAGCTGGGCTGTACCACCATCAAGGTGCCAATGAAACCAAGCAGGCAAAGTCCGAGGCTCAAAGGGCTGGCCCGGTCACCGGTCATCCAACCGACGCCTAAGATAAGGAAGGGCAGGACATAGGCAATTGCAATGGCATCAGCGAGGGGCAGATAGCGCAGCGAGAGAAAGAAAAAAGAAATTGCCACCAGATGCAAAATCGACCGCAGAATGACATAGCCAAGCCGATCCGCGCGCATCCAAGTGTCGTGGCGGCTGGTCCAGAGGTTGCGGCGCACCAAAAACAACTGGGCGATAAACCGGGCAATGACCACTTGCAGCAATGGAATTCCATCGCCCAAAATTTTGACCAAAGCATCACTGGCTGGCGCCAGAACACAAAAGCCAATCATCAACAAGAGACCTAAGCGATTGTTATCCTGAGCCATGGAATACTTTCATATTGAGGTTTGGATTGCTCAGCAGTTGGGTACATTTACGGCCAATCCACCCAGCGAAGTTTCCTTGTATTTTTCATGCATGTCCAGACCGGTTTGCCGCATTGTTTCGACGCAGGCATCGAGCGATACCAAATGCGTGCCATCGCCGCGCATCGACAGGCTGGCGGCGGAGACCGCTTTGATACAACCGAGACCATTGCGCTCGATACAAGGCACTTGCACCAGGCCTTTGACCGGGTCGCAGGTCATGCCCAAGTGATGCTCTAAAGCTATTTCTGCGGCGTTTTCCACCTGCTCAGGGCTGCCGCCCAAGACGGCGCAAAGACCGGCGGCGGCCATGGCCGAAGCACTGCCCACCTCTGCTTGGCAGCCACATTCCGCGCCCGAAATGCTGGCGTTGAATTTGATGAGCCCGCCGATTGCGGCAGCCGTGAGCAAAAATTCTGGGATGCGCCTTGCGGTGGCCCCCGGCACATGATCGAGCCAATAGCGCAAAGTGGCAGGGACCACACCGGCCGCGCCATTGGTCGGCGCTGTTACGACCTGCCCGCCGGCGGCATTTTCTTCGTTAACCGCCATCGCATAAACGCTCATCCAATCATTGATCGTATGCGGGGCGGGCATATTGAGCCCGCGCTCGGCCACTAAGGCATCATGAATGGGTTTCGCCCTGCGTTTGACGTTCAAACCGCCGGGCAGGATGCCGCCCCGCTCAAGCCCGCGATTGATGCACTCATTCATCACATCCCAAATTTTGGCCAAGCCGCGGTCGAGCGCGGCAGCGCTGCGGCGGCTCAACTCATTCTCGCGTTTGATCTGTGCGATGGATTTTCCCTGAGCGGCGCAAAGGGCCAGCAACTCATTGGCCGTGTTGAACTCATGGGGGTAGGGATCCATGTCACCGGTCGATACCCCGCTGGCCATCTCTTCGGCTGTGACCACAAAGCCGCCGCCGATCGAATAATAGGTCTGCTGCAAGATCACATCGCCCTGCGCATCCGTCGCCATGAGGATCATACCGTTGGTATGACCTGGCAGGGATGGGCCAAAGTCAAATGCGATGTCACTGGCCGGATCGAGAGAAAGTGTTCCAAGCCCTTCCGGGCTGACCACCTTGGTGCGCTTCATGGCCTCAAGCGTGTCTTCAGCCTTGGCGGCGTCATAGGTCTCGGGCGAAAACCCAGCCAATCCGAGAAGCGTGGCGCGATCTGTTGCATGTCCCACGCCGGTGAAGGCCAAAGAGCCATGGAGGCGCGCCTTCAGGCCGGCGGCCTCAAAAGGGCTGGCGCGCAGCAGATCCAAAAACAGACCCGCCGCAACCATTGGGCCCATCGTATGCGATGAGCTTGGTCCAATCCCGACTTTGAACATGTCAAAAACAGATAGAAACATTACAGACCTCTTGGGAGCGCGTAGCTTGGGTTGATCATGGTTTGAGCGGCCTTGGCGGCGGAAATGCGACACTTTTCCCTAGGTCTACGTCTGCGCCTTTCATGGAGCAAGGGAATATGCAGCGTTTTGTCGTCACGACGTTGGAACTGTGCCCGGCCTGTGTTGAGTTTGAAAGATGAAATCGGGCCTCGCGCATTGTGTCAACTTCAGTCTATATAGCTGTGAAAATCACCAGGAGTCACTTTACATGTTTGCCGATTTACCCCCTGCCGATCAGGCAAAATACGTCGCGGCCAAGCGCGCTGTTGAATTTGTCGAAGATGGTATGAAACTCGGGCTGGGCACAGGCTCAACGGCGGCTTGGATGGTGCGATGTTTGGCGGATCGGGTGAAAACCGAAGGGCTGCGGATTCAAGGCGTGCCCACCTCGACCCGCACAGCGGATTTGGCCCGTGAGCTGGGTTTGGACGTGGTGAGCCTGGATCAAGCTGGACATCTGGATATCACCATCGATGGCACCGATGAATTTGATCGCGCGTTGAACCTCATCAAAGGCGGCGGCGGGGCGCTTTTGCAAGAAAAGATCGTTGCCTCCGCCTCCGATCAGATGATTGTGATTGCTGATTTTGACAAGCACGTGCCGCATCTTGGAAAATTCCCGCTGCCGGTGGAGGTTTTGGGGTTTGGCTTGGCCTCATCGCGCGAACATATCGCGCGGCTTTTGGCCGATCATGGGTTGGTGGATCGCGATATCACCATGCGCATGCAGGGCGATGCCCCCTTTGTGACGGACGAGGGGAATTTCATTCTCGACTTGCATTTGGAACAAATCCCGGATGCGCCGGCCCTAGCGATCGCGCTCAATCAAGTGCCGGGTGTGGTTGAAAATGGCTTATTTATTCATATCTGTGATCGAGTCATTCTTGGCGCGAGCGATGGGCGCATTGAAGAGCACGTTCGGCCGTAACAGGCCAAGCGCTTGGGTTTCGGATCAAGAGGCGATGGACCTCTGAATTCAATAGGGGACGAATATGTCTTTTGATTATGATCTTTTTGTAATTGGCGGTGGCTCTGGCGGTGTGCGCGCCGCGCGTGTCGCAGCTTCGGATACCGGGGCCAAAGTCGGTTTGGCGGAAGAGAGCCGCTATGGGGGCACCTGCGTGATCCGTGGCTGCGTGCCGAAAAAACTGATGGTGTTTGCCTCAACTTACGCGCCTGCAATGGAGCAGGCTGCGGCCTATGGTTGGGACGTGCAGATGGGCGGTTTTAACTGGCCCGGATTTCGGAGCAATCTGGAAGGTGAGCTGGACCGGCTCGAAGGCATCTATCGCCGCTTGTTGCAAAACTCTGGTGTCGAGACCTTTGACATGCGCGCGACGGTGGACGCACCGCATGCGGTGCGTTTGGCTGATGGCCGGGTGGTGACCGCTAAGGTGATCTTGCTGGCCACAGGTGGCTGGCCCTCAGTGCCGGATGTTCCTGGCGCCGAATATGCCATCACTTCAAACGAAATTTTTCATCTACAGGCTTTGCCCAAGCGGATTTTGATCGTGGGCGGCGGCTATATCGCTTGTGAATTTGCCGGCATTCTCAACGGTCTTGGGGTGCAAACCCATCTTTGGTATCGGGGCGAGGCCGTATTGCGCGGCTTTGATACAGAGGCCAGGGATGTGATTGTGCAAGGCATGCAAGAGCGTGGTGTCCAGATGCATATGCGCACCAATGTGACTCGCATTGAAAAGCAAGGTTCGGGCTACAGCGTCACAGATACCCAAGGTGCGCGCCATGATTTTGATGTTGTGATGTATGCCACAGGCCGCAGCCCCAAAAGCGCCGGATTGGGGCTTGAGGCTCTGGGCATTGGTTTGGATGCAGCGGGCGCGGTGCAGGTGGATGAATTTTCTCAGACTTCGGTGCCTTCGATTTATGCGGTTGGCGATGTAACCAACCGTGTCAATCTGACGCCGGTGGCGATCCGTGAGGGCATGGCCTTTGTTGAGACCGCCCTGAAGGGCAATCCGACCCCTGTGGATCACGCATTGATTCCAACGGCCGTATTCACCCAGCCGGAATTTGGCACCATTGGACTGAGCGAGGAGCAAGCCCGGGCGCAAGAGCCCATTGAAGTCTATGCAACTGCCTTTCGCCCAATGAATATTTCCTTTATTGATGCGCCGAATAAAGTGCTAATGAAATTGGTTGTGAGCCAAAAGACCCGTAAGATTTTGGGCTGTCACATCGTCGCAGATGGTGCAGGTGAGATGATCCAACTGGCGGGGATAGCCGTGAAAATGGGAGCAACAAAAGAAGATTTCGACCGTGTGTGTGCCGTGCATCCCACCGTGTCTGAAGAACTTGTGACAATGAAAACGCCTGTGCGGACCGCTTGAAATTTTCAAAGCAGAGCACAGATAGAACTGGAGCGCAGAATGACTGTGAAGGGAAACAGCTGAATGGCGGATAATAACGGTGGACCTTGGGGCGGCGGCGGAAGCGGCGGTAACCGAGGCAACAAAGGCAATGGCGGCGGGAATGATCGGGGTCCAGACGGGCCGCAAATCCCCGAAATTGATGAACTGATGCGCAAAGGTCAGGAACAATTGCGCGTATTGATGGGCGGTAAAGGCAGCGGTGGCACGGGTGGCGGCAGCGGAACGGGCGGCGGCGGAGACGCGGGCATTCCGCGCAGCACCTTCGTCCTGGCTGGGCTTGCCGCTGTTGGTATGTGGCTGTTCGCATCCTTCTATACGGTTAAGCCGGAGGAGCAATCTGTTGAGCTCTTCCTCGGTGAATTCAATGAAATTGGCACCAATGGTCTGAATTTCGCACCCTGGCCCTTTGTGACCTATGAGAAGTTCAACGTCACCACCAACCGCACCGAATCTCTTGGCATTAATGATAGCCGTGACAGCGGTTTGGGCTTGATGCTGACCACCGATGAAAACATCGTGGATATCGACTTCCAAGTGGTTTGGAACATTAAAAATTCGTCGGACTTTCTGTTTAGCCTAAAAGAACCGGAGCAATCTATACGGGCAATCTCGGAAGCGGCGATGCGTGAAGTCATTGCGCAATCGGAATTGGCACCTATTTTGAACCGAGACCGCGCTGCAATTGAAGCAAATGTACGGCAATTGATTCAAAAAACACTGGATGAGCGCGAGACTGGGATTTCCGTCGTCCGGGTCAACTTTAACAAAGTGGATCCGCCGAGTCGTCAGGTGATCGTGACGGCCGCTGACGGGGCGCAAAAGCGCGTGTCGGTGATTGATGCCTTCCGCGATGTGCAAGCCGCAGAGCAAGAGCGCGATCAGCGCGAGCGTCAAGCGGATGCATATGCCAACCAACGTCTCGCTGAAGCGCGGGGTGCTGCGGCGCAGCTGCTAGAGGCCGCAGAAGGCTACCGTGCCTCTGTCGTCAACGCCGCTCTCGGGGAGGCCAGCCAATTCTCAGCAGTCTTGGCCGAATACAAAGAGGCTCCCGAGGTCACCCGTCGTCGCCTCTATATTGAGACGTTAGAAAAAGTCTTGGGCGATGTGGATAAGATCATCATGGATAATGGTGAGGGCGGCCAGGGTGTTGTGCCCTATTTGCCGCTGAATGAATTGCGCAAATCATCACCAGGAGGGTCAAACTAATGTCTATGAGATCTCGTATTGCAGTGATCATGGCCGCCGTGATCGCGGTTGCTGGGTTGATGTCCTTGTTCATCGTGGATGAGCGCGAAAAAGTGTTGGTGCTGCGGTTTGGCCAGATCAAACAGGTCAAAACAGATCCTGGCCTGGGCTTTAAGATCCCATGGCTGGACCAAGTTGTGCGCTTTGATGACCGGATTTTGTCTTTGGAAACCCCGGTGATCGAGGTGACCCCGGCTGATGACCGTCGTCTCGAGGTGGATGCTTTTGTCATGTACCGTATCGCTGATATCGTGCAGTTCCGTCAGGCCTTGGGCGCGGGCGGTGAGCGCGAAGCCAGCATTCAGCTCAATGACATTCTCGACGGTCAGATCCGGGCGGTTCTTGGGGCCGATGGGGTAACGTCAAATGCCATTTTGTCGCCAGAACGGTCCCGCTTGATGGAGCTGATCCGTGCCGAGGCTCAAACGCGTGCAAAGGATCTGGGGCTGGATGTGGTAGATGTGCGCTTGCGTCAGACCAACTTGCCAGAGCAAAACTTCGATGCAACTTTGCAGCGTATGATCGCCGAGCGGGAACGCGAAGCGACTGATGAACGCGCCCGAGGCCGCGAAGCGGCGCAGCGCGTCACAGCGGTTGCGGACCGGACGTATGAAGAAACGCTGTCTGCTGCCAAGCGGGATGCTTTGATCATTGAAGGGGAAGCCGATGCGGAACGTACCCGGATTTTGGCAGATGCCTTTGGTGCAGATCCTGAGTTTTTCGATTTCTATCGCTCGCTTGCGGCTTATGAGGCTTCTATCCTTGGCGGAAATTCAACTTTGGTGATCCCACCAGATCATGAATTTTTGACCTATATGAAGTCCGCGACGCCGCGTGTTTCTGAGTGATTGATAACATCTTAATTGGCCTTGCGGCCGTTTTGATTGCAGAGGGGCTGGTTTATCTACTGGCCCCTCATGCCCTTGAAACCCTGCTAAAAGCTCTTAGCACCCTGTCGCTCTCTGCGCGCCGACAAATGGGAGCTATGCTTTGTGTTGGTGGGTGCATCCTCTTGGCGCTGAGTCTGTAGGCGCCCTGCAGGCGCAATGAGTGTTTTTTTGCCGAAATTTGACCTCACGAGAAGGTGACTGGGTCTCATCGGTGTTTGCGTTGAAAACTTGCTGAACTACATTAAGTCATACAAGATAACAGGCGCCCGATCTGTGTGATGCAGATGGGCATAGATGGAGATAAAGATGAATTCGATTGCCTTATCTAAGCGCAAGGATTTTGCAGCTTACCGCGCCACTTGGGTTTTTGCCGCGGCGGTTTGTCTGCTGATCTCACAAGCTCTCACGGCCGCAGCGCAAATGATGCCAAATACATTTGCCGATCTGGCCGATGAGATTAGCCCCTCAGTTGTGAATATCACCACCACAACCGTGATTGCCGGCCGTGCTGATGAAATGCCGCGTGGTATTGTGCCAAAAGGCTCGCCTTTTGAAGAATTCTTTCGGGAATTCGAAGATCGTCGCCGCGGCGGCAATGGTGGGGCCAGCCGCTCTTCGGCATTGGGGTCGGGATTTGTGATCTCCGCCGATGGGTTCATTGTCACCAATAATCACGTGATCGAAGGGGCCGATGAGATTGAGGTAGAATTTTTCTCCGGTGAAAGACTGGCCGCTGAGGTCATCGGCACCGATAAGAATACCGATATCGCAGTTTTAAAGGTTGAATCGGAGGCACCGCTGCCTTTCGTCAGCTTTGGCGACAGTGACACCGCGCGCGTGGGCGATTGGGTCGTAGCGATGGGCAATCCCTTGGGGCAAGGGTTCTCTGTTTCTGCGGGAATCGTTTCTGCTCGAAACCGGGCATTGTCTGGGATTTATGATGACTATATCCAAACAGATGCCGCGATTAATCGGGGCAATTCCGGTGGGCCTTTGTTCAATCTTAACGGAGAAGTTGTTGGTGTGAACACCGCGATTTTGTCGCCCAATGGCGGCTCGATCGGCATTGGCTTTTCTATGGCGTCAAATGTGGTCAGCCGGGTGGTTGATCAATTGACGGAATATGGCGAAATCCGCCGGGGTTGGCTGGGCGTGCGGATCCAAGATGTCGATGAAGATATCGCCGAAAGCATTGATGGTTTGGACCGGGCCGCCGGAGCCGTGGTGACCGGCGTGCCAGAGGGCCCCTCGAAAGATGCCGGAATTTTACAAGGCGATGTGATCGTGATCTTTGATGGTCACGAGGTCGAGGACGTGCGTGATTTGGTGCAAACCGTCGGCAACACTGAGGTGGGCAAAGCGGTTGATGTGGTTGTCGTGCGGGACGGTGCGCAGGTGACTTTGAGCGTCACCCTTGGGCTGCGGGACGACGAAAAACTGGCCCGCGCGGATGAACCTGACGTTTCTGAAGATTCGCCAAAAGACTATGAGGATCTTGGGATTACCCTGTCGAATCTGACCGATGAAATTCGTGAGGGTTTGGACCTTGCGGTTGGTTTGGAAGGCGTGGTTGTCGTGGATGTTCTGGAAACTTCTGAGGCCTTTGAAAAAGGTTTAAAATCTGGGGATGTGATCGTGGAGGCTGGTCAAGAGAAGGTCACGTCGCTTGCTGAGTTTGAAGAGCAAATGAGCGCGACTATTGAGAGTGGCCGAAAAACAATGCTTTTGCTCGTGCGCCGCGGCGGCGATCCCCGCTTTTTGGCCCTTACGGTGCAGTAATAGCTGCAACAGATATGGTGCGATCGGGGCGGCTCTTGGGCCGCCCTTTTGCGTGCGAGGCAGTTACGGCTGCTCGGTGGCGCGACTGGCTTCTGGCAGCAAGAGATCATCCAGCATGAAAGATATATCCTCCACATGCTCAGCGATCACATGGCACACAGCGCCTTCGCGTTGAATGCGGCCGGTAATTCGCAACATACGCCCTGAGATCACGGCGCGCCGGTAACGCTCATAGAGTTTGCGCCAGACGATCACATTGCACACCCCGGTCTCGTCTTCCAATGTGATGAAAATGACTCCATTGGCCGTGCCGGGTCTTTGGCGCACCAATACCAAACCTGCCACCGTAACTCCTGCCCCATTTGGCGGCAGCTCCAGCATAGCATGGGGCAGGGCGGCGGGGGGCTTGGGCCAAGTGTTGGGAGAGTCAAATAGCATAGAACAAAAATAGAACATTTGAGGAATATCGCAAGTGGCATTATTCCGCTCTTATGGGGCTAGAATTTTTTGAATTACATGTTACCTCAGAGGGGAAACAGTCTAGCGAGATACAAATACATGGCCAAAATTACTTATATTGAACACGGTGGCGCGGAACATGTGGTGGAGGTTGCCAATGGGTTGACCGTTATGGAGGGTGCTCGGGACAATAACATTCCTGGCATCGAAGCCGATTGCGGTGGCGCCTGCGCTTGCTCAACCTGTCATGTCTATGTTGACAGTGCTTGGGTCGAGAAACTGCCTGAAATGGATGGTATGGAAGAAGACATGTTGGATTTTGCGTTTGAACCTAAACCGGGCCAATCGCGTTTGACATGTCAATTGCGCGTCTCGGACGCTTTGGACGGGTTGGTTGTGCGGATGCCAGAGCGTCAGATCTAAACTCTTTCCGGTACTTACTATAGTGGCCGCATTCCTGTTTGGACCTGCGGCCACAGGCGCCTCTAAAGCGCCCGCCAACCGATATCGCGGCGGCAAAACCCTTCGGGCCAATCTATTTGATCGACCATGTCATAGGCCATGCTGCGGGCTTCACTCAGCTTTGCAGCGCGCGCTGTCACATTCAACACCCGCCCACCCTGCGCGGTGAGATCTGCACCGATTTGCGCGGTTCCAGCATGAAAGCAAGTGGCTGAAGAATTGTCGGGCAAAGCTTCCAACCCGGAAATCACTGTGCCCTTCCCATAGGCGCCGGGGTAGCCTTTGGCTGCCATGACAACCGTCAACGCATGGTCTGCGGCCCAGTTGACTTGCACCTCTGACAGCCGTTCTTCCGCGCAGGCCAATAGCAAATCCAGCGCCTGCGCCCCCAGCCGCATCATCAGCACCTGGCATTCTGGATCGCCAAAGCGGGCATTGTATTCCACCAAGCGGGCCTTGCCGTCTTTAATCATCAAACCGGCATAGAGCACCCCTTGATACGGCGTGCCTCTTCGGGCCATTTCCGCCATACTGGGTTTGATAATTTCGCGCATGGCCTGCTCAGCAATATCATCTGTCAGAACCGGCGCAGGGCTATAGGCACCCATGCCGCCGGTATTGGGCCCAATGTCGCCTTCGCCCACGCGCTTGTGATCCTGTGCGGTGCCAATGGCCAAAACATCACGGCCATCACATAGGACAAAATAGGAGGCTTCTTCCCCCTCCATGAATTCTTCAATCACCACTTCCGCTCCGGCGCTGCCAAACTCGCCGCCGAACATATCATCTAAAGCCTCGAGGGCTTCTTCGACGCTCATGGCGACAATAACGCCTTTGCCTGCCGCCAGCCCATCTGCTTTGACCACAATCGGCGCACCCATCTTGCGCACATAGTCTGACGCGCTTTGCTGGTCGGTAAAATGGCCATATCCGGCCGTGGGCGCTCCTGCGGCGTCGCAGATGGATTTGGTAAAGAATTTTGAGGCTTCCAGCTGTGCTGCTGCCTGACTGGGGCCAAAGCAGAGCACATCTGCGGCCCGTAACACATCGGCGACGCCAGCGGCCAAAGGTGCTTCTGGACCAATGATCACAAAGTCTATGTCCTGGCTGCGGACAAAGGCAAGCACAGCGGTGCCATCCAAAATATCCAGAGCCACGCAATCGGCGATTTTGGCGATACCGGCATTGCCGGGCGCAACCATCAGCCGGTCACATTTTGGGTTTTGCGCGACGGCCCAGGCCAATGAGTGCTCGCGGCCTCCACTGCCCAAAATTAAAATATTCATGACACGCGCTCCCCTTGGCCTTTGCTTGATCGCGTTCTAGGCTGCATCAACTCTGGTCACAAGGTGCACTATGTCTGATCTTATTGATGATCCCCGTCTTGGCGAGAATGCCCCGGAATTTACGGTTTCAGAAATTTCCGGCGCTGTGAAACGGGCCTTGGAGACGGAATTTGGCCGCATCAGGGTGAAAGGCGAAGTGGGGCGCGTGGTACAGGCGCGCTCTGGCCATATGTATTTCGATGTCAAAGATGAACGCAATTCTCTGGCTTGTACCACTTGGAAAGGGCAGGTGTCAAAACTCTCGGTAATTCCCGAGGAGGGGATGGAAGTGGTGGTCAGTGGCAAAATGACCTCCTTCGGCGGGCAGTCCAAATATAACCTGAATGTTGATGATGTGGCTGTCGCCGGTGTGGGGGCATTGATGGCCATGTTGGAAAAGCGAAAGACCGCTTTGGCCGCGGAGGGCTTATTTGATCCGGCACGCAAACAGGCTTTGCCCTTTTTACCGGATGTGATTGGGGTTGTGACCTCGCCCACCGGCGCAGTGATTCGCGATATTCTGCACCGTTTGCGCGACCGTTTCCCGCGGAAAGTCTTGGTTTGGCCGGTTGCGGTGCAAGGGGCCAATTGCGCCGCCGAAGTGGCGCGCGCGATTGCCGGGTTCAATGCGTTGACACCGGGAGGGGCTTTGCCGCGGCCAGATTTGCTGATCGTTGCGCGTGGCGGGGGGGCTATTGAGGATCTTTGGGGGTTCAATGAAGAAATCGTCGCACGCGCGGCGGCTGCCTCGCAGATTCCTCTGATTTCCGCTGTGGGTCATGAAACCGATACGACATTGATTGATTTTGTTTCTGACATGCGCGCACCAACCCCAAGCGCTGCGGCTGAATTGGCGGTGCCTGTGCGCTTGGACCTGTTGGCTGAAACCCGTGCCAAGGGCGCCCGGGCGGCGCAGGGTTTGGCCAATGTCATGGCTCGGCGCAAACAAAGATTGGCCGATTTGTCCCGCGCTTTGCCGCGTCCAGACAGCTTGACGCATTCGGCCCAGCAGCGTTTGGACCATTGGGAGGGACGTTTGCCGGTGGCGCTGCGCAGTTTGGTGCAAAAACAACAGCTGCGCCTGATCGCCTCTGCCGGGCAGATTAAACCCGCCGCAGTGGCGCGGATCGTGGCACAAGAACAGCGGCAGTTGCAGGCCCTGGGGCAGCGCCTGCCGGCGGGTTTGGACCGGGCTGCGCTCTCTGCACGGCACATGCTCGGGGGCTGCGCATCGCGTCTGCGCCCGGCGCCTTTAGCGGAGCGAGTTGCGCGATTGCGCAAAGATCTTGGTGATCTTGAAACGCGGTTAGAGCAAACGTTTGAACGGCAAGTGCAAAGACGCCGCGAACAGCTTGTGGCCTGTGACCGGCTGCGCGAAACACTGGGGTATCGCGAGACTTTGCGCCGCGGTTATGCGGTGGTGCGTTCTGGGCAGGCGTTGATTACCAATGTCGCGAGCGCTGGAGCTGCGAAATCCTTGGAAATCGAGTTTGCGGATGGGCGCTTTTCCGTGGCGCAAACTGCTGCTGCCCGCCCCGCGGGCCGCACCAAGCCGAAACCACCCGAGCAGGGACAATTGTTCTGATTGTGATCGGGTGACGTCTATTGAGGCATGAGAAAACGCATCTGTTGCAAGTGGTGTCGTATTTCGACCTATGTCAGGGCCGCGTTGCGGGTTAAATCAGCCACAATCAATTGAGGAACAGATCATGTCTATCGAATCGTCAAAAGGTGTGTGGAAATCTGGACCGGGCAGAGGCCGGGTGCGACCAAAAGGGCGTCAGCTCGACGATTTGGCATGGTCACAGGTGCAAGACTTGCTGGGGCAAAGACCGCGCCGGCGGGATCTTCTGATCGAATTTTTGCATCTTATTCAGGATGCTTATGGCCATCTCTCGGCTGCGCATTTACGCGCTTTGGCCGAGGAAATGCGCTTGAGCCAGGCAGAGGTCTATGAGGTCGCGACATTTTACGCTCATTTTGACGTGGTCAAAGAGGGCGAGACCCCGCCGCCGGCCTTAACTGTGCGGGTCTGCGATAGCTTATCGTGTGAATTGGCCGGGGCTGCGCAATTGCAAGAGGCTTTGCAGCAGGGGCTGGACCCTAAAGCGGTGCGGGTTGTGCGCGCGCCTTGTATGGGGCGCTGTGACACCGCCCCGGCGCTTGAACTGGGGCACCGTCACATCGATCATGCCACGCCAGAAAAGGTATTGGCGGCTATTTCTGGCGGTCACACCCATGCTGAAATTCCCGATTATGAAGACCTCGCGGCCTATCGCGCGGCTGGCGGATATGCGCGGCTTGAAGAGTTGCGCGCAGGCGGCGATTGGCAAGAGGTTCAGGCGCAGATAAAACAAAGTGGTCTGCGTGGCCTGGGTGGCGCGGGTTTTCCATCGGGCACAAAATGGGGCTTTGTACGCGGGAATGCGGGGCCGCGCTATTTGGCGGTAAATGGAGATGAGGGCGAGCCAGGAACGTTCAAGGATCGCCATTATCTCGAGCGTCAACCGCATCTGTTTCTCGAAGGTATGTTGATTGCCGCTTGGGCGGTTGAGGCGGAAACCTGTTTTATTTACATGCGCGATGAATATCCGGCGGTTCTGCATATTCTAGCTGAAGAGATTGCCGCTTTGGAGACGGCCGGGCTCGTGCCGGCGGGTTATATCGATCTGCGGCGTGGGGCGGGGGCCTATATCTGCGGCGAAGAAAGCGCGATGATCGAAAGCATTGAAGGCAAGCGCGGTTTGCCGCGGCATCGCCCCCCCTTTGTGGCGGCGGTCGGGATCCACAATCGTCCCACTTTGGTGCATAATGTTGAAACCTTGCTCTGGGTTGCGCGCGTGCTGCGCGAAGGGCCCGAGTGCCTGAGTGCGGTTGAACATAATGGTCGGACCGGTCTGCGCAGTTACTCCGTTTCTGGGCGGGTGAAAAACCCTGGCGTGCATCTGCTGCCTGCCGGATCCACGATCACGGATATCATTGCCGCCTGTGGCGGGATGTTGGACGGTCATATCTTTTCAGCATACCAACCTGGCGGCCCGTCTTCGGGGCTATTACCGGCATCTATCAATGATGTGCCCTTAGATTTTGACACATTGCAGCCGCTCGGCACTTTCATCGGTTCGGCCGCTGTGGTGGTTCTGTCTGATCACGACAGCCCGCGCGCGGCGGCTTTGAATATGTTGCGATTCTTTGAGGATGAAAGCTGTGGCCAGTGCACCCCTTGTCGGGTTGGCTGTGAAAAGGCGGTAAAATTGATGCAGGCAGAGACTTGGGATCAGCCGCTTTTAGAGGATTTGACCGCGGCCATGGTGGAGGCTTCGATCTGCGGGCTTGGTCAAGCGGCACCCAATCCGATCAAATCGGTCATCAAGTATTTCCCGAACGAAATTTAGCGCGCCGCTGCCATTGGCATTGCCGGGGGCTAGGATTACATTCGCCTTACCGTTTGCGGCGACCTGGCAGCACGCGGCGAACAATGGAGCGTGTTGATGTCCTTTTTTGGTAAGTTGAAATCCAAACTTTTTAAATCCTCTGCCAAGCTTGAAGAGGGTCTGGATGCAATCGTTCAAGAAGATGTTGCCCCTGACGAAGCGCCTGCCGGCCCGGCCCTAGCTGATGAGGCGGGGCAAGTGGCGCAGCCCGAGGCTTTGCCGGTGCCCGATCCTGTGGGTGACAGCCCGCTTGCGCCCGAGCAAGAGCAGGGCGTGTCGCCACAGAAGGCAGCAGAGCCAATCGCCAGCGCGCCGAAACTCGCGATTGATCCGCTCGAGGTGGACAGCCGGCCGCTTAATCCCTTGCCGCAAAAAACGGGTGTTTTCGGGCGCACGCCGCGCCGCGTGCTGGATGATGACATGCTCGAGCAGCTCGAAGAGCTGTTGATCTCCTCTGATATGGGGGTGGATACGGCCGTGCAGATCACGGCGAATTTGGCCGAGGGGCGTTTTGGCAAGAAACTCTCGACCGCGGAAATCAAATCGGCCTTGGCTGAGGAAATCGCCCGCGTCATGGACCCTGTGGCCCGACCTTTGCCGATCTATAATAAGAAACCCCAGGTGATTTTGGTGGTGGGTGTGAACGGTTCGGGCAAAACCACCACCATCGGCAAACTCGCAAGCCAGTTTCAGAGGGCCGGAAAATCTGTAGTGATCGCGGCTGGTGACACATTTCGCGCCGCCGCCGTGGGACAATTGCAAGTTTGGGGCGAGCGGGCCGGGGTGCCGGTGATGACCGCAGCTGAGGGGTCAGACCCCGCAAGCCTGGCCTTTGAAGCCATGGGGCAGGCGGAGCAAGATGGCGCTGATCTGTTGATGATTGATACGGCGGGACGGTTGCAAAACCGGGCGGATTTGATGGAGGAATTGTCCAAAATCATTCGGGTGATCCGCAAGAAAGATCCTGATGCACCCCATAACACGGTCTTGGTTCTCGACGCGACAACCGGACAAAATGCGGTCAACCAAGTGGAAGTTTTTCAAAGGATGGCGGATGTCACCGGTCTGGTGATGACCAAATTGGACGGGACCGCCAAGGGCGGGGTCTTGGTCTCGCTCGCAGATAAATTTGCTTTGCCTATTCATGCCATTGGCGTGGGGGAACAAATAGATGATCTTGACGCTTTTGACCCGCAGGAATTTGCCGCGGCCTTGACTGGGGCCTCTGAGTGACCGAGTGGATCCTTGCGATTGAAGGCAGTCCCACAGGCCGCTTGGTCGCAATGCTTTTGGCGTTACTGGCCGCTGTGTTACACGCAGTTTTCGCCGCCATGCAAAAGGGAAGAATTGACCCCTGGGTGATGCGCGGGGCGATGGATGCCAGCTATGGATTGATGGCTTTGCCCTTTGCTCTGTTCGTGGTGCCATGGCCTCAGGCACATCTATGGCCAATTTTTGCGGGGGCTTGGGCAATCCACACTGTCTATAAAGTCTTGCAGGCTATGGCCTTTACCCGCGGCGCTTATACGGTTGTATATCCTGTGGTGCGCGGGTCGGGGCCGTTTTTCACGGTGATTGGTGCCTATTTATTGTTTGGCGAAGTGTTCACTGTTGGGCAATGGTTTGGGGTGGCCGTCCTTATTTGCGGGATATTTGGTCTGGCTGTGTACAATATGCGTACGGTGACACTGGAGCGCGAGACGCTGGGTTTGGCATTGGCGCTGGCGCTGTTTACCGGATTTTTTGTGGCGTTTTACACAACCTATGATGCTTACGGCATTCGAGCTGCGGCGGATCCTTTCACCTTCTTGGCGTGGTTCTTTGTGATCGATTCTTGGAGCATGCCGATTGTGGCGTTGGTCTATGCGCGACGCAAAGGCATTGCCTTGGCGCGACAGGGCCTCATGTGGCGCGCGCCCATCGGGGGATTGGTGGCGATGGCCTCTTTTGGCGCGATCTTAATGGCCACGCGATTGGATAAAGTTGGCGAAGCTGCGGTGCTGCGTGAGACATCGACAATTTTTGCCGCACTCATTGGCTGGCTATTTTTGAAAGAGACCGTCGGGCCGCGCCGTTTGGCTTTGATGGCTTTGATTGCGCTGGGCGCTGTGATAGTTGAATTTGCAGGATAAAAGGAAGGCCGAATTATGTCTAATGACACTCTACCAAAATGGGTGAAGCCGCTTTTGGAGTTTGGGCCTGTGCTGGCCTTCTTTGTGGCCTATCTTGCGATGAAGGGCACAAGCTATAAGCTCGGCGGTTCCGAGTACGATGGGTTTATTTTGGTAACCGCGCTGTTTGTGCCGTTACTTTTGGTATCTACGGCGATTTTGTGGAAGCTAACGGGAAAAATCTCGCCGATGCAGATTATGACGGCGGTTTTGGTGACCGTCTTTGGTGGGTTAACAGTTTGGTTGAATGACGATCGGTTTATCAAAATGAAACCAACGCTGATCTATCTTATTTTTGCGGGAATTTTGGGATTTGGATTACTGCGCGGGCAGTCCTACCTCCGATTGGTGATGCAAGACGCGCTGCCGATGCAGGTTGAGGGCTGGATGATTTTAACGCGTCGCTTCACGGCGGTGTTTTTTGGCCTGGCGGTGCTCAATGAGGTGATCTGGCGGTTTTTCTCGACCGATACTTGGGTGTATTTTAAAACCTTTGGCCTAACGGCGGTATTGTTCGGCTTTTTTATGACTCAAGCGCCGCTCTTGGCAAAATATGGGCTGGAAAAAGATGATTGACCGGGCGTGACCGCGCGGTGCGGCTGCGCCGCGTGACCTTTTTCCTCTCGCCTGCCTCCGGCAGGCTCAAGGCGCTGGGTCAGGGTGGCTATGTCGCTTTGAAGAGGTGATTAAAGCTGTCTTTGTCACTGGGTTGCGGGGTGGCACGCAGGTCTAAATGTAACCCATGACCCGCAGTTACGCCGCGGCGCGCGGCGCAGGCTTGCAGCCAGCGGGCCATATGCGGTTTATCCTCGAGTGTCTGTTTTTGGCCCTCCCACAAAGACGCCCAGGGCCAGATTGCCATGTCGGCGATTGAGAAAAAGTCACCCGCGACATAGTCACTCTGTGCCAGCTGTGTGTTGAGAACCCTGTACAGGCGCGCGGTTTCTTGGGTGTATCTGTCTTGGGCATAGGTCAAATTCTCACCCATAAGCGGGGCGTATTTGTTGAAGTGATGATTTTGCCCAGCCATAGGACCGAGCCCGCTCATTTGCCACATCAGCCATTGATCGACTGCCAGCTGATCGCGGTAGGTCGCACCATAGAATTTTCCGGTCTTGCGCGCGAGATATTGCAAGATTGCGCCGCTTTCGAAGAGGGCGAGCGGCGCGCCGTCAGGGCCGTCGTGATCGACGATCGCGGGCATGCGGTTGTTGGGTGATATTTTCAAAAAATCGGGTTTGAATTGATCGCCTTTGCCGATATCCACCAGATGCGTGGTATAGGGAATGCCCATCTCCTCAAGAGCAATTGCGATTTTCCATCCGTTCGGTGTGGGCCAATAGTAAAAATCGATCATAGCGCCTGTCCTATAGCTAACTGAGGCCAGTATTCGGGCTATCGCTTTGAGCGCAAGGGGCAATGAGACGATTTTGAGTGTTGACCGTCTCGGGCCGGGTCATTATTTGTGCCCTGTGGCGATTTGTTACCGGATTGCGGGCCACGTTAAACAAGCCGCTAAAAGGGTTTGGGCTGTGACAGAGACCCCGCCTTTCACCGGTGGGTTTTTTTGTGCCTTTAAGGAGGATCAAATGACACGCGACAAACGTACACTGGCGGTACATGCCGGCACTCGGCGCTCGCAGTTTTCTGAAATGTCTGAAGCTATTTATATGACACAGGGCTTTGCCTATGGCTCTGCTGAAGCGGCTGAGGCGCGATTTGAGCAGGCCGGGCCAGATGAGTTTATTTATGCCAGATATGGCAACCCCACTGTGCGGATGTTTGAGGAGCGGATCGCCGCTTTAGAGGGCGCGGAAGATGGGTTTGCCACGGCCAGCGGTATGGCGGCGGTGCATGGGGCTTTGGCCGCGATGACCAAAGCTGGAGATCATGTGGTGGCGGCGCGGGCGCTGTTTGGCTCATGTCTTTATGTTTTAGAGGATGTTTTGGCACGCTTTGGCGTGCAGGTGACCTTGGTGGATGGTTTGGATATGCAAGCCTGGGCTGAGGCGATTACACCGCAAACAAGGCTGGTATTTTTCGAGAGTATTTCCAACCCGACCCTTGAGGTGATTGATATCGCGCAGGTCTGCGCGCTGGCCCATGCGGTGGGTGCGCATGTTGTGGTGGACAATGTTTTTTCAACCCCTGTGTATTCAAAGGCAATCGAGTTGGGCGTTGATGTGGTGATCTATTCCGCGACCAAACATATAGACGGGCAGGGGCGTGGCTTGGGCGGGGTGCTTCTGGGCACGAAAGACGTCATCCGGGGTATCATTGAGCCATTTATGAAACATACCGGTGGTGCGATGAGCCCTTTTAACGCTTGGATGATGGTAAAAAGTTTAGAAACTTTGGAGCTGCGCGTGCGTGCGCAGGTTGAGACTGCTCAGGCATTGGCAGAGGCGTTGCTACATCGGAACGATCTCGCCCGTGTGATCTACCCTGGCTTGAAAACGCACCCTCAATTTGCTCTGAGCCAGATACAAATGGGCGCAGGCGGGACCGTACTGGCCTTGGATGTTGGCAGCAAAGACCGCGCATTTCGGTTTATGAATGCTTTGGAGATCATTCTTATTTCCAACAACCTAGGGGATTCTAAGTCGATTATCACCCATCCTGCGACCACAACGCATCAGCGCTTGCCGCAGGCGCAAAAAGACCTGCTGGGCATCACGCCGGGATTGTTGCGGTTTTCGGTGGGGCTTGAGAGTGCTCGAGATCTTGAGGCTGATCTCATGGCGGCGCTGGATGCGGCGGGTGCAGCGGTATAATCGGTTAAAGGCGCTTGAAATTCTTCTACGCAAACTAGCTTGAGTAGAAAGAAGTTGAAATCCCGCCCGATGGTCCCCACAGTAATGGGGACTAGGCCCGCACCTTTGAAAGGGGAAATTGCCGTGAATATTCACCTTCCATCCATTGAGGATGCAGCGTCGAAGGCGGAAGCCTCAGCCGAGCCGCAAGACCTGAGCCGCGATTACGCGCAGGATTTTGTGGTGGATGCTGACTACATCCGCAGCCTGCCGGATCTACAAAACGGTCCCACCTCATTGATCCGCGGTGCGCAAAAATTTATCCAACACGTCGGCATTTCAAATTTTCGGCTGCCAATCCGGTTTCAAACGCGCGATTCTGAGCCTTTGGTCCTGGAGACTTCAGTCACGGGCTCGGTCTCTTTGGATGCGGAGAAAAAAGGCATTAATATGTCGCGCATTATGCGCACATTTTACCGCCAGGCGGAGGAGACCTTCAGCTTTGACGTGATGGCGCGCACGCTGGACAACTACAAAACCGATTTGGAGAGTTTTGATGCACGGCTGCAAATGCGCCTGTCTTTTCCGATGCAGGTGCAAAGCCTGCGCAGCGGGTTGAGCGGCTTTCAATATTACAACATTGCTTTGGAAGTTGTGGAGCGTGCGGAGCAGCGTCACAGGATTATACATTTGGACTATGTCTATTCGTCCACATGCCCGTGCTCGTTGGAATTGTCGGAACATGCGCGACACCAGCGTGGGCAGTTGGCCACACCGCATTCGCAGCGGTCCGTGGCACGGATCTCGGTTGTCTTGGCAGAGGGGCAGCCGCGCCTTTGGTTTGAAGATTTGGTTGAACTGTGCCGCAAAGCCGTGGCCACGGAAACACAGGTCATGGTCAAACGCGAGGATGAGCAAGCCTTTGCGGAGCTAAATGCGGCCAATCCGATTTTTGTTGAAGATGCGGCTCGGCTGTTTTGTGAGCAATTGCAGGGTGACCCGCGTATTGGGGATTTCCGTGTGATCGCAAGTCATCAAGAAAGCCTTCACAGCCATGACGCGATTTCTGTTCTGACAGAGGGTTCAACTTTTGCGCAAACCAGCATGGATCCCAATACTTTCGCAAGCCTCTTTCACGTCGGCTGATTGCTTGACTTGCGGGGCATTCGTTGCCATCGCTTAACACATGTTTGATGTGCGCCCCGTCTTCAATGTGATTGGTTTGCTGGTGAGTTGCTTAGGGCTTACCATGCTATTTCCCATGGCCTTGGATATGTCTCGGAGCAATGGGCATGCGGGCGTTTTCTTGGAATCTGCTTTGATCACCTGTTTGACTGGCAGTATGATGTATTTGGCGACGCGACGAGAGGCGGCGCGGGGTCTCACCTTACAACAAACGTTCTTGCTGACCTCAGGGGTCTGGCTGGCCTTGCCGGTTTTTGGCGCCTTGCCCTTTGCCTTGGGCGCAACGGACTCGAGTTTCACCGATGCGTTTTTTGAGGCTATGTCCGGGCTGACCACCACCGGGGCGACGGTGATTTCCGGTTTGGACTACCTGCCCGATGGCCTCTTGCTGTGGCGCTCGATCCTGCAATGGTTGGGCGGAATTGGGATTATTGTTGTGGCGATGGTGTTTTTGCCAGAGTTGCGCGTGGGCGGGATGCAAATCTTTAAATCCGAGGGTTTTGATACATTCGGTAAAATTTTGCCGCGCGCAACCGAAATCGCCGCGCAAGTTGCTTGGCTCTATGTTGGGCTCACCGGGGCCTGTGCGGTGATCTATATCGCAACGGGTATGCGCAGTTTTGATGCTGTGCTGCATGCAATGACCACCATCGCGACGGGGGGCTTTTCGACCTACGATAGCTCTTTTGTGAAATTTGGTGCCTCAACCGAATATGCAGCGGTGGCTTTCATGTGTTTGGCAGCATTGCCCTTTGTACGTTATGTGCAGCTGATTAATGGCGCGCCGGGCTCGTTGTTTCAGGATTCTCAAGTGCGTATATTTTTCATCGTGCTACTGGTGACCGTCGGGTTTTTGACCCTTGTGCTTTGGCAGGGCCACCAATTGGCGGGTGAATTGGGCTTTCGAAAAGCGCTCTTTAATGTGGTGTCGATCACCACAGGGACGGGATATGCCAGCGCTGATTACAGCAGCTGGGGCCCAGTGGCCGTCGTGGTGTTTTTCTATGCGGGGCTTGTCGGGGGCTGCGCGGGGTCAACCTCCTGCTCGGTTAAAGTGTTTCGCTATCAACTATTGGTCTCAGCCATTCATATGCAGCTGCGTAAAATTCACAGTCCCAACGGCATCTTTAATCTGCGGTATCAGGGCCGGATTGTGGGTACGGATGTCATCAATTCGGTGATTTCGTTCTTCGTGATATTCTTCGTCTCGCTTGGGGTCTCGGCGATGGCCTTAGCGCTCACAGGGCTTGATTTGTTGACAGCCTTCTCCGGCGCGGCGGCAGCTCTGGCCAATATTGGGCCGGGCTTAGGAGAGGTGATTGGCCCCTCGGGCAATTACAGCACATTAAGCGATGGCGCAAAATGGATTTTGGCCTTCACAATGTTGCTTGGACGGTTGGAGCTTCTGGCGGTCTATACGTTATTTACACTTAGGTTCTGGAGGAATTGATGTCGGACAACAAACCCCTAGGGGCACAGATTTCACATATGCTGAAAGATCGCGGCGTGGATGTCATTTTTGGAATTCCTGGTGTGCATAATCAAGAAATGTACCGCGGCATTGAAGAGGCCGGTATTCGCCACATCCTGGCACGCCATGAGCAGGGCGCGGGTTTTATGGCCGATGGCTACGCGCGGGCCAGTGGCAAGCCGGGTGTGGCCTATGTCATTACCGGACCGGGTCTGTGCAATATAATGACACCGATGGGGCAAGCCTTTTCGGATTCCGTGTCGATGTTGGTGTTGTCGAGCTGTTTGGATGAAACCGCGGCCCGGCGCGGGCAGTTGCATCAAATGTTGGATCAAGAGGCTGCCGCTGGGAGCGTTTGCGATTGGTCTTACCAGGCCAATACAGCCGAGGCGGCCTATGATTTGATTGACCGCGCCATGCTTGAGTTTCAAACCCACCGCCCCCGCAGCAAGCATATCCAAGTGCCCATCGCTCAGTTGGAAGGGCTGGCGGAGCCTGCGCGGCGCCGGTCGGTGGGGCTTGCTGAAGCCATTGGCGCCTGTTCTGCGGATCTGCGCCCACTCGCCGAGGCACTGTCTGCGGCTTCTAAGCCGTTATTCGTCATTGGCTGCGGTGCGGCGGAAGCCGGCGCCGATCTCGCGTCGGTTCTTGAGGCTTGCGGGGCGGCCTGTTTTGAGACCTATGCCGGGCGCGGGATTGTCCCTTGGGATTATCCGCTCAACTTTGGGGCGGCTTTGGCACGCCCCAGTTCGGCGCAAATTGTGGCACAGGCAGATTGCGTCGTCGCAATTGGGACTGAATTGGCGGAAGTGGATTTATGGCGTGCCCATCTGGGGCATCGCTGCCCTCTGTACCGGATTGATATCGACCCGGAGTGTCTCGCGGATATGCAGCGCGCAGAGGTGGCGATCCTCGCGCGGGCCGAAGAGGCGATGGCCAGCCTTAGGCCTTTGATGGCGGAGTCCCCTTCACATTGGCAGGCGGGATCGGTGGCCGATCAACGGGAGCTTTGGCGGGGTGAAATTGAAGCGGAACGCCCGGGGATCATTGCGATCGTTGAGGCTTTGCATGCGGTTATGCCCGATGAGGCGATGATTTACTCAGATATGACGCAATTTGCCTATGTCGCCAATGAAATTTGGCCGATGACCCGGGCGAAACATTGGCACCATCCTTCGGGTTTTGGTACGCTGGGTTATGCGCTGCCGGCCGCCATTGGTGGTGCAGTGGCGCGGGCCGGCAAACCGACTCTGGCGATTGCGGGGGATTATGGGTTCCAGTATTCTGTGCAAGAGCTGGGCACGGCCGTTGAGCTTGGCCAACCGCTGCCGATTATCCTCTGGGACAATGGCAAGTTGAAGGAAATTGAGGACAGTATGCGCAGCGCACAGATTGCACCCAATGCGGTCATTGCGAAAAATCCAAATTTTCTGGAATTGGCGAGGGCCTATGGGGCAGATGCGTCTGCGCCCGAGACATTGGCGCAGATGCAAGAGGCGGTGACAGCGGCTTTCAAATTGGATCGCCCCACAGTGATTTACCTGTCGCCAAATATCTTATCGTGACATCGGCCAAGGGCGCCTTACGGGTCGACTTCGTGACTGGAGCTGTGGCGCATCGGTTGCGCTTTGGGGGAGGGCGCGGCCAAGATTTGGCCAAGGCGATGGGTCTGCGCGCCGGCAAAACGCCAAAAATTGTCGACGCCACAGCGGGCCTTGGTCGCGATTCCTTTCTCTTGGCCTCACTTGGGGCCGAGGTGACGATGATTGAGCGCTCTGACGTCATGCATGGTTTGCTGCAAGACGGCATGGCGCGGGCGCGGCAGGAGGGGGGCATATTTGGCACGATTCTATCGCGGATGACTCTCTTGCATGGGGATGCGAAAGCGCTTTTGCCAAAATTGAACGCTGAGGCGATATTGATTGATCCCATGCATCCGCCGCGTAAGACTTCCGCCTTGGTCAAACGCGAGCTGCGCCAGGTGCGCGAGATTGTCGGCACTGATGAGGATGCAGTGGCGCTGATGCAGGTGGCACTGCGCTATGCGCGCCAGCGGGTGGTGCTGAAATGGCCCGCCAAAGCCGCACCAATGCCTGGGATCAAACCGCACTCGCATCAGATTTTGGGAAAATCTACGCGCTATGACGTGTTCATGTGCCATGCAGGCGGTGAAAGCCCTGCCGTTTGACCTGGCTTTCAGAATATGGCTTTGTGTAAATATGTAATTATTTAGTGAGTAGGTTGGTCATATGATATCTGTTGTCGCGTTGAAATTTTTCCACTTTCTAGGGCTTTTCTTGGCCGGTGGCTTGGGCGTTGCCAATAATCTATTAATGAAAGAGCATCAAATAGCGAAAGAACTGCCCTCTGCCGCGACGCAAAAAACAATGGCGAAATTGGCGCGGATTGGCTTGGTGGCAATTGTCTTGCTGTGGGTGACGGGGTTTGGATTGGCCTATCGCATCTATGGGGGCATGAACCTTGGTCTGGCGTTCAACATTAAGCTTCTCGGAGCGACGGGTTTGCTCGGGGTGGTGATCTTTATGAATATCTATCCGCAGGCGATGGCTAAAAAAGGCCAGGCCCTGAACCCTAAGCTGATGAAGATCCTGCCTATGGTGGCGCGCAGTGCTTTGGTTTTGGTGCTGGTGGGAATCGCCGTGACCACGACATCCTAGCTGAATGGGCTGGCTCGGGAGGAAATTGGCGCGGCGCAGGCGCATAGATTCGCGGCTGCGTCTTGGATTGGCGCTTCAAATAACAGCCCCCGGCAGGCAAAGATCGCATTGAGCCGTTCGGCGTGATTGATTGTGTCTCTCGCCCTTCGTTTTGGGTTCAAATATTGCGCAGCCCCTCCGAAATTCGCCGAAATTGCGGGAAATGAAAAAAAAGAAAGAAAGATGAAAATAGCTCTTGCGACTCTCAGCGGGGAACCTTAAACCCACCTCTACCGGCGGCGCTGAGCGACAATGGTGCGAACGACGGGCCAGTCAGGCTACGGTTCGGAGTAAGACAAGCGATACGGATTGATCATTTTGCGCATATAGTTTTTGCGTAAACTGTTTATTTTTGTGTCACGTTATTTGAAATTTTTAGTATCTGAAGAGATATGTGGG
>Ga0233444_10000144_pt1 | contig 95384 bp, 79 predicted proteins | sample SI_124_October20_6_FD_182792 | JGI IMG/M metagenome (GOLD analysis project Ga0233444, IMG submission 182792) | Seawater microbial communities from Saanich Inlet, British Columbia, Canada - SI_124_October2016_10_MG | ecosystem: Environmental > Aquatic > Marine > Inlet | place: Canada: British... | reverse complement strand
TTTTGACACTTTGCCATTTCTAATGAGGTAATAAGTGCCGGGATCACGAGGTGACGAATTAGCAACGATGAGCGTATTTCCATCTTTCGAGCGGCCCGTGACGCTGATCTGATCGGCGTTAGGAATGATACTTTCTAGTTGCCGATAAAGCGCTTCTTCGGTTGGGTCAAAGAACTCGCGATGGCATTTGTCCTTACACCACCGAACACCGGCGATATCGTCACCGTTTGACAAGTTATTGCTGTGGCTGAAGGGTTGCCCTGAGTCCACGTCATTGCGGCGGTAGAGTACTTCTGAGAATTTCTTGTTCTTTGCGTCAAATGACCATAGCCCTGACTTATCGTAGCCATTGTGCGCGATCACTAAGAAATGATTGTCAGCGACCGGATCGGGTGAGATGGGGTAAAACGTCTCGAAGCTATCTCTGTGTAGCCGGTACATTTCTTCCCACTCTTTGGTGCCCTTGGGGCGCCAGTGGTAGGTGTATTCCTCAGTTCTGATATCAAAACCAAACGCGTGGGTGGCATTGCCGTCTTGATCAAATTGAATATTTCCCAGTGCTATTTTACCGCGCATCAGCAGCTTTTTACGGTTTCGTTTGAGGTCGTATTCCCAATAAGAACGTGGTCGGATCGTTGAACCACCCGATTGCATACCGTCGGGTACACCTTCTTGTACGGAGATTAAGATTTTATTCTTTTTGTCTGGGAGTAAGCCCTCGACACTGAAGTAGTCTTGTCTTATGCGACCGATTGGCTTTTTCGCAGAACCGTCGTATTTAACGTTTTGGTAGTCGTAAACGCCTTGGTTAAAGCCTTTAATTTGATCCCTTGTTTGCTGGCGAGCGGTAAACAAAAAGACATCATCATCAATCCATCGAATGCCGGGCATTATCTCCATTGGACTTGAATCAATGCGAATAGGATCTTTATCCATGTTGTCCGCGTCGTAGAGCTCAATAATGGGGTTGCCACCGCGCTCTAGAATACGCGTCAGTGCGAACTGAGAGCCATCAGGAGAGAGCGAAACGCCGGTCACTGCATCACGTCGAGCCCAGTAATCAAGTGGGTAAGGGTCAGCGGCGATCTCGCCAGCAACGAGGCTCAACAAGAGAGACGCGGCAATGATTCGTAACATGGTCAACCTCCAATATTTCATGCCTAGCATCGTAAACTAATTTCGGCAAAAAAAAAGCGCACCGGAGTGCGCTTTTGTGCTTTCAAGGCGTGTTTAGAAGCCGATATCAAAGTTGTAAGACGCGTTAACGAAGAACGATCGTCCCATCAGGTCGTAGCCGTAACCGATAGCGCGTGACTTAACACCTGTAATTTCGCTTGGATCTGCGAGTGGGGGAGCCTTGTCCTCAAGGTTCCGAACACCCATGCCGACGCTCCAGTTGTCCTCGTTATAGAACACTGAGACGCTGTGGATCATGTAGCTATCCGCTTCGGCATAGTCACGGCACAGCTCGTCATTGGGTGGTCCCAAGCAAGTATCTGATGCAGTAAAGGCATCAGAGAAGGCATCAACCGCATCGGCGTCTTGACCAACAGCACCGAGGTAACGTGCTTGCCAGTTGAAGCGCCACTTATCCCACGCCAGAACGACGCCTGTTTGCGCGCGCCACTCAGAGAAGCCCCATTCGCCTTCGTATGACTCATAGTCAACGGTGCCGTCAGGGTTAGTGAACGTGAGTGAACGCTCCAAGTTGCGGTTAGCGACTAAACTGACCTGAAGGTCAATCGGGACACCAAGATTCAACGTGTCACGGAACGTCAGGTTGTAGTCGATACCACGCGCACGCTCTAAGTCTCGGTTAAGGAATCCAAGGTCCATGAGCTGAATTCGTGGGTCTGTGGGGTCCGAGAAGTCGCGTTGAATACGATCACAGAATACGCTGCTGCCAGTACCTGCTTCGTCGTAGTAACAGTCAGAAATAATGTAGCCCGTTGATGGCTCGATGACTGTGTTTTCAACTTTTACCGAGTAGTAAGTCATGCCGATCGCAAGATCAAACTTGTTGCTGAAGTCTTGCTCGTAGGCAAATCCATACGAGAACGACTCTGACTCTTCTGGGTCCAGAGTCAGGCTTCCACCTGTCTGAACTTCGGTGCTGAAGGTGTTGAAGCCGGCGTTGTTAGCAAGCGTTGGATCAACGCCCGTTGCTAAACAGTTGGCTAAGACTTCAGGATCTCGCTGATCACGCTCGGCAATATAGGCACCTTCATTAGCATCACCTAGACCACCAAGTGCAGATTCAGGGATGTAACACGGGTCAGAAACGTTTGTGAATCCCGTTGCGCCCAAGAGGAACAATTCGCGGTTGTTAGGCGCGCGGAAAGCGGTACCCCAGGTTGCGCGTAACAGGAAGGGTTCAGTCGGGCGATAGCCAACCTTGACCGACGCTGTCTCATTTTCACCGTAGAATTCATGGTCGGTAATTCGACCGGATAAATTCATAGTCAGTTCTTTCAGCAAAGGCTTGTCGGCGATCAGAGGGAGCTGAACTTCAGCAAAAACCTCTGAAATATCGACTTCACCAAAGGCGCCTTTATCTGAGAAGAAGCCCCAGAACAAGCCGTCGCGAGCAACGTCGTCAGGATTGGACTGAATGTCATCGATACGGTGTTCGAAACCAATCGCGAGCTGCGCCATTTCACCGCCAGGCATTTCGAAGATATCGCCATCGAGGACCAAGCTGAACAGGGTTTGCTCGTAGACAGTGTTGAAATCACGCGAGTCGAATAAGTAATCACGCTCTGCTTGCGTTGCAAAGTCACCGACGACCGTACCTACTGGGTAGAGCGAGGGTGCGTACATATTCACTGGCACACAGCCGGCAGTATCAGCTGCTAATGTGGCGCCGAGGTTGTTCTCGCAAGGCGTATTGGTTGACGAGTAGTCGCCCAACGCAAGCTCAAGTCGGTCTTCTCGGATGCCTAAACGTGATGCATCACCCTCTGACCGACTGTAAGAGACCGAGATGTCACCTCTCCAGTTCCCAAGAGAACCCATATCGAGGAAGGGCAAGTCAGCTGAGGCGCCAAAGACGACTCTCATTTGCTCCATTTCGGTAGAGACATTGTTTCTGTCGCCTCTTACTGAGACCACTGGTCGAGTCTGCACTGCACCGATAGGGCCACTAAGCAGGCCAAAGGTTGCTGGACTACAGAAAGCGGCCGGAACGCCAAAGCAGTTTGCGAGGTCCAGGTAGTAGTTGGCAAAGTTCTGAACAATGCTTGGGTTGGTGAAGTATGCATCCTGCGCCAGACCGCAATCCACGCCATTTTCAGCGTCTGGGTTGCACAGGTTATAAGGGTTCAGTGCAGGTACAAATGGGAACAACTGACCTTCACGCCCTTGCTGGTCGTACTCCTGCATGTTGTACATCGCCTCGAAGTAAGGCGTGATGTTCATGTCGCCGTCCAAGGTCATTTCCCCGTACGCCATCATGTTCAAGTACTTCTGAGGTGCGATCAGATCGGCAGCAAGGTCCCGTGGGGAGCCGTTGAGGTTGTAGTCGTTGAAGTTGATGTCTCCAATTCCGTCACCGTTACCGTCTGCGGCCAGTCCCGTGTAGGGGTCGCCTGACTCACTAAAGTTACCCCAGCCACCGTTTGAGGTCCCGGGCGTGTAGTAAATAGAGCCCGCGGTAGGAACGATTGTTCGTCCTGCTAGGGAAAGAGAAGAGCACTGACCCACGTCGGGATAGCCGATGTTTTGGTAGTACTGATCCTGTCGGCGAATTTCACCGCTCTGCGTGATCTCAACGTTACCCGTACACTCGTTAGTCCATGGACGGTCTGCGTATCGCGTACGGTCGATGTCAGTGTACTCGACACCAATACCGAACGAGCTCTTGTCGGTATTAAAGCCCCAAGCCGCACCGATAGTGGCGTTGTCGCCACCTGCTCGATCGTACTGTCCTGAGAATACTTCAAGCTGCAGACCATCGAAGTCTTTCTTGGTGATGATGTTAGTAGCGCCTGCAATTGCGTCTGAACCGTAAATTGACGACGCCGCGTCAAGCAGGTTCTCATAACGCTGAATCATCAGTCTGGGTACCAGGTTGACGCTGGGTGAGGAGGGGGCACCCTCAACACCACTAGGAGAGAGCCGTCGGCCGTTCATCAGCAGTAGCGTTCTGTTTGCACCTAAACCACGCAAACTCACTGTGCTTGAACCTGGACCGTTATCCAAAACGAAGCCGTTAAACGACAGATCGATCTGCTGACCACCGGCGTTCGTCGAGTTCTGTAGAATTTCATCGGCGTTAATCAGGCCGACTTCTCTTTGGAATTCCGCGTCAATAATTTGTAACGGCGAAATGCTGGTGTAGGTCGAGCTTCGCAGACGCGAACCTGTGACTACTATCTCTTCAACGGGGCCGAGGTTGGCTTCAGCGCTTTCCTCAGCTACCGCTTCTATGGTCGTCGACTCTAACGCTTCTTCTTGGGCCAAGACTGTCTGGGCTGACAGCATGGTTCCCAACAATGTTAGGGCCGCTAAGGGCTTCAATTTGAACATCGTGGCTCATCTCCTATTTTTGTTGTGGCAAGGTCTGCCGACATTATTGCGCCGGTCATACTTTGACCCAGTGTCTGTGTAGCAAAAGACGGTGTAAATTGAAACCCAATAAGGTTTTTTTTTGGTTTATTTCCGGAATTAAACCAAATATTTTAACACGCTCAGCTTGAGGCCAACTTTACGAAAGCTCGGGCATTATTGTTTTTGCGAACGACGGCGAAATGCCCTCTGAGCAATTTCTTAAATATGCGCTAAGACTGACGGAGTATGAGTGGCACAGCCTGGTGGTGTAATGGCGTTGTATCGGCGAGTGACGCGGCTGTTATCTGGCGTGACTCGACAACCGTGGTCGTCACGCTCGATCACCGTATCAATACCGAAAACGCATTCTGTGACGACTGGGTAAGGGGGTGTATCAGCGCTTAGGGTCTGGACGCTCGATTTTGCGTTTAGATATTATCGAAGGTGTTGGTCGAAGTACGCCACGACACCGTCGAGAGCGGCGCGAGTCGGGTGTCCAGCCTCATCGACAAAATCCAGGGTCAGGACCGAATGTCCCTTACCGGGTAGAGTGATTTCCTGGACTCGCGTCGCTCCGTCATGATTGAACGCTCGTTTGATGCACTCTGACTTTGCCCCGGTACACAGCGGGTCGCCCTCAAACCGTAAAATCTGCATGGGGCCTTTGGTATCCAGTGCGGCACGACTGTGCTCCACCGCCTCGGGCGTCATGTGTAATGCACCTTGCGTAAAAAAGGGCATGGCGGGTTGAGAGGCAACGGCGGCAAGGACACTGTCGTCTCCAATCAGGCTGATCGCAAAGTTACCAGTCAAGCACATGCCAATAACGCCCACCCCCGCGCATTTACGCTCATCTCGCACCTCTCGGCAGAGCGCTCTTAGCCAGTCGACAATAGGGCTTGATCGGTCACTGGCAAGCAAGCGAAATTCTTTCCTGAGACACATGACTCGCACGAGATTGCCCGCAATCGAGGTCTTTCCAAGGGGACCAAAAAGATGGGGTAAGATAACTTCAAAGCCCGCGCAAATGAGTCGATCCGCCAGAGCCAAGGTTTCTTGGCCAATGCCGGGAAGCTCTTGAATGAGCACAACCGGCGCACCGGATCCGCGTCGAAAGACGGTATGACAAATGTCGTGGCCCTCTGAGGTTGTGGCCGTAAAGGTCTCTTTTTCAAATGCCGAGATTTGGGGTAGTGAGGAGGTCATAGCGTCTCTTGGAGGGCGGCACGCGTTAGTGATTCGCCCCGAGGCCGTTTAACGCGGTAACGCGCTGTTTTCATCGTCACAGAATCCACGCTGTGCGTATTCGACAGCGCGAATCACTGACCATAAGAGCCGTCGTCGCCGGCCATTAAGCCCGAACAATCACCTTCATTTTTGTGTAGCCCTTGACGAAGCTTGAAATATTTCGCGAAGGCTCACCCACTACTTCCACGCGAGAGAATCGCTTTAACATTTCGTCCCATAAGATTTGCAGTTGAAGCTCTGCGAGTCGATTACCGAAGCAACGGTGGATGCCGAACCCAAACGACACATGGTTGCGCGCGTTTGAACGCTCGAAGTCCAGGACATTCGGATTGTCAAACTTGCGCTCGTCTCGGTTGCCCGAGACATACCACATGGCAACCTTGTCCCCTTTTTTAATGGTCTTACCGTGCATTTCGACGTCTTCAAGCGCCGTGCGCCGCATGTAGGCAAGAGGGGTCTGCCAGCGGATTATTTCAGCCACTGTATTAGGGATTAGATCGCGGTTCGCCCTTACTTTTTCCCACTGCTCTGGGAACAAGTGTGACCCGTAAATCGATGCCGACATCGAGTTTCGTGTTGTGTCGTTGCCGCCCACAATGAGGAGAATCAGGTTACCAAGATACTCGGTCGCATCCATGTCGCTTGTGTTTTCACCGTTGGCCAACATGGTAATAAGGTCGTGTCCACTACCACCCTTGCGTTGGTGCCAGAGGCCCATAAAATATTCGACACACTCTGTGAGTTCAGCCCGTCTTTGTTCTTCGCTCTCGACAATGCCGGTCTCGGGGCCGGCAGTCGCGACGTCCGACCAACGCGTGAGCTTGCGGCGATCCTCGAGAGGAAAATCGAACAGGGTGGCGAGCATCATGGTGGTGAGCTCAATAGAAACCGTGTCGACCCAATCGAACTCTTCGTCAATGGGGACTGAATCAAGCACGTATTGGGTTCTTTCTCGAATCAGTTCGGACATTTTGGACAAACTGGGTGAGGCCACAATGGGGGCGACGGTTTGCCTCTGAACTGCGTGTTTAGGCTGATCCATGGCGATGAACATGGGCAGCGGAAAATCTTCCGCTGGATTTGGAAGTACGATCGCCGGTTCAGAAGAGAATCGTTTGTGATCAGTATCGATCGCCATAATGTCTTCATGACGCGTCACCGACCAATAGCTGCCAATGGGCTCTATGTCGTCTGGCCGCTCTGGGGACATCCAACCTTCTTTACAGAAGTGCAGGGGGTCCTCATTTCTGAGGCGCTCAAAAATAGCCCACATCTCTTGTGTGGGCCAGCGCAATGGGTTTGATGGATCCAGGTCCGCCAGCGGCGTGCTGTAGGCGTAATCGTGACCGGGCAATTTAGCCGTTTTAATCGCTTGATTCATGGGTATCTCCTGACCGCGCTTTGAGTGCGTTAGATCTCTCAAAGCACGTTTTTTATAATTTTCTATCGTGTCGTCGTCGCAATCAACAATAGGCGATAGTGCGCGACAGTCAACCTTTTGATAGAGAAATTAAGAGCGGTTCGCTCGTCAGCTTTCAGTGCAGACGAGCGTATCGATCACTACGTCAACGGTTACTGTCAGATGATCAATGCGCTCAAGGTTGCTCTGGCCCTGCATCGAGGTTTTGAACATATGAGGGGTCATTAGCAGCAGGTCTTTAAGCGATTGGTTTTCAAGCTCAACGTTGAAGGCCAGTTGTTCGCTTGACAATGTATGGAGTGAGGACGGGTACCTGTCTGCGTTCGCCGTTTGGTGAACTTGTGGGTAAATCAACCTGCGAAGCTCAATCAGGTGTTGTGGCGCAGGCGTTACTCGAATGAGTCGCCCACCCGGCGCAAGTATGCGCTCAAATGAGGCATAGTCAGGGAAGCCGAACATCTCGAGTACAACATCGACGCTTGAATCGACGAGTGGAATATTTTTATTGCTCGCGACCATCCACGTGCCATGGCACCGCCGAGCAGCGCGTTGTACGGCCCATTTTGAAATATCAAAACCGATGATATTTAGCGGGCCTCGGTGGTGCTCACTGAGATAGTGCAGGTAGTATCCTTCGCCGCACCCCGCGTCTAAAACTGTTACTGGCGACTTTGCAGCTGGCGACTGTGCAGCCGGCAACTTTGCGGCTTGCGACACACTGTGCATCACGGATTTGGCAATCGGCTCATAGAAACCCGCCGACAAAAACGACTGTCTAGCCGACACCATGTCCTTGGAGTCACCCGGATTCAGAGAGCGTTTGTGCTGAACACTGAGTAAATTGGCATATCCCTGCTTGCCAATGTCATACCGGTGGCCGTTCGAACAGATGAGCGAGCCGTCCTCCAGTACTAATGGCATTGCATCCAATGGGCAACGCAAAGCCGGATGGGTTAGAAACGCCATATTAAGTCAGGATCCTCGCAGTGCCTTAAGTACGCTGCCATGGCCGGTATGAGGTGTCGCTCAGTGCGAGCACGCCTAAGCGCACTGCCATCGAGTGTCATGACGGACTCAGCTGACCTGTTGCACTTCGAAGAATATTGACGCCGCAAAGTGAGGCAACGATCAGTGAAATGCCAATGAGTGCCTCGGCCATGCTGACGCCAAAGGCTATTTCGGGCGTGTAAGAGCAGATGTTTCTAACTTCAAAGAGTGACGGAAACCAGCGATCGACCGCAAACCAGTCGGGCATGCCTAGGGAGAATTCACAGCTGCCATCACCTCGAAAGTTTTCGATTTCGTATAGGTAGAACGAACGCTCACCAAGACCTACCGCACAGAGTAGCAGCGCGGCGTTTCCAGCGGTATAGAGTCCTCGCGCATGCGGTAGTAAAGACATCAGCAAACCCACGAGTGCAATGGCCACGACCCATAAGCGCGTCTGAATACAGACTTGGCAGGGTTCTTCACTGAGTGCGTACTGCCAGTAAAGCGCGGCGACAAAAAGGCTCGTACCTAACAGGGCCACACCCCACCAAAAGCCCTTGCTCTCAAGGAATGCGGTCAGACGATTAAGGTGGCGCATTGTGTTTTCCCCAACAAGACCTCAATACATTATCGCAAGCGTTTGGCGACGCCCATCATCGCGCTGGCTGCCGACTGCCCTGCCTCCTTCAGCGACAAGTTTTTCGCCAACTGCTCAAGCTTTCGCGCGGCTCGCCAATTGGACTCGCCTGCATCGAAGGTTTTCGAAACGCTCTTGAGCAGTTGCGATGCATCAGCAATGGTGTCAACGGATTCAGGTGTCTTGCGCGCCATTTGATCAAGGAGTGCTAATGCCACCGTCGGATGGTCCGGCCATTCGACTGGAAATTGCTGCTGTGGATTGAATACGCCGTTGACGTCGGCAAGGCCTGCCGCCGCAATCTCGTTAGCGGTGATGTGTTCGCTGGCATCCAGCGATAGGACATCAAGGCCGCGAATAATTTCTGTGCCGTAAATATGGTTACCGTACCAGTAGGTTGACCAGAATCCGCCCGTGACGAGCTCTTCGTCATCAATGGGGCCGCGATCGAAATAGGCAATTTCCATCGGATTTGTGGAGTCCGTAAAGTCGATGACTGAAATACCACCTTGGTACCATGCCTGTACGAAAATATCGCGCCCTGGAACTGGTACGATCGACCCGTTATGCGCCACACAGTTTTCAAATTCACGCTGTGGTGCCGGCATTTTAAAGTGACTTCGGTGCTCGAGTTTGCCTTCGACGATGTCATAAATGGCATCGGCACCCCAGTTGAGTGGGTCGAATGCGCGGCATCGCGCTCGACCGCCGCCGCCCCATTCGTCAGTGAAGACGATCTTAGTGCCGTCATTATTAAACGTGGCTGAGTGCCAGTAGGCGAAGCCAGGGTCCGCGACGGCATCAATACGCTGAGGGTCCAGTGGATCAGTAATATCAAATAGAATTCCGTTGCCTGAGCACGCGCCCGCTGCAATGTTCTTGGACGGAAACACGGTGATGTCGTGGCACTGGTCTGTCGGACGCGTCTCTTGGGTCTCATCGCCGTGGTCGCCGCCACGCCATAAACCCGCTAGCGCTCCAGTTTCTTCATCTGCAAAAACGGTTGGGCTGTGCACGATCCGTGCAGAGGCCGGGTCGTCGACGGGAATCTCGATCACATCAATTCTGAAGAGCGCTGTTCTTGGGTCGCCGGGGGAGTCGTCAAAGCAGGTTTCCATTTCATCGCGGTCACGAATACTCGACGTGCCTGAGTTATAGACCACGATTTTTCCATCGTCCCCCGGACCCGAGACCACCGAGTGGGTGTGCGATCCTCGGCAGGTTTGAACAGCACCGACTTGAACGGGACTCTCTAAATCGCTGATATCGAAAATGCGCAGTCCGCGGAAGCGTTCGTCACTCACGTCCTCTGAAATTCCCTGAAGACCGCAGTCCAAGCGGCCACGGGTTTCTTGTGCTGACATGATGAGTAAGTTTCCGACAATACTCACATCTCCCTGGCCTCCGGGGCAGACAACGGAACTCAAGAGTTCAGGGATACCATTGTCCTGAAGGTCATAAACGTTGAAGCCGTGATAGCTTCCCGCGACCAGTGTATTGCCTGCAAAGGCCATGTCGGTGTTGGAGAAGCTCAGCAGTGGTGATCGCTTTCGCTTGCCGCCTTCAATAGGCGATTTCTTCTTGTCTTGTGCCTCGTCGCTCTCTTCTTTTTCAGGAGCTGCCTTCGCCAGCTCCCCCGGGTTATTCGGGTCGACAAACCCTGCAGGCTTACTGAGCGAGGCTACGAGTGTCATATTTTTGATGGCGATTCCTGCGTCCGTGAGACCCGCTTTTAAATTGGCGCGCGGGTCGTCAGAAAGGGTCACAAGTAAAGCGTTCATTCGTTCGATTTCGACCATTTGGTCGTTCTTGATGTCACCGACAAAGTCATAAAGTAACGGATCGTAGGCTGAGCCCGGCTGATCGAGTAGGTCCTTGACCATGTCGACCGCGCCTTCGTGGTGACGGATCATGAGCGAGAGGAACTGCCGATCGAAGTTGACTGACTCTGCGCCAGCAAGTTCAGTCATCTGCGCGTCACTCGCCATCCCCATGTCCATCTTATGGTGGGCACTCAGCATGTGGTGGGCGTGGGCCATCGGCGCCTCACCCCGGTCGGTTAGCCAGCTTTGCATGAAGTCAATTTCGTCACTTTGCGATGATTTTATTCGACCAGCAATGTCGACCAGTTCCGGACGATTGGTACGTACCTCCACCAGCTGCGCCATTTCGAGCGCTTGAGCGTGGTGTGGAATCATCATTTGCATGAAGTGCGTGTCAGCCGGGGAGTAGCTGGTGTCGGTGATTCGAACCGCCTCCTCAGCTGATAAGACCTGACCCGTCTCTCCGGGTGCGCCGGGCTGAACAATGGGCGCGCTTGATACGCTAGTGACGCACAGAGCACTTGCGAGTGTTAAGACGAGGGTCAATGCATTAGGTTGAAATTGAAGCATGATCAAAATTCTCCGGTCCACAGAGGTTAACTTGAGCGTTGGACAAGACTTACCAGTCCTCGCTCAAAGCGCGTTCAAAGAATGTAGCGTAATTTACGAGCCTTAACATATCTCAAAGTACGCAGTGATTGAACGCACGAAGGCATCTAATTGCGAGGTCTTAGCTGGGACTGTGCCCGCTGTGTTTAAACCGCGCAGGGCTTGCCGAGGTATCGGACATTGATCACGCCCTCAACTGCGCGAATTTGATCGAGCACCAGAGCACTCGGTGCGGTATTTAAATCAATTAGGTTATAAGCGATGTCCCCACGACTTTTGTTAAGAAGGTCAGCAACATTTAGATTTGCATCGCCCAGAACATTTAAGATGTGGCTGAGGGTTCCGGGGGCGTTACGGTTGGTGACTGTGAGCCTCGAGTCCGTGGTTCGCTCCAGTTCAATCGAAGGGAAATTAACGGCGTTTTTAATATTGCCGTGATCTAAAAAAGCTTTGATCTGATCTGCAGCCATAATGGCGCAATTTTCTTCAGCCTCGGCTGTACTGGCCCCAATATGTGGCATTAAAATCGTATCTTGTCTGTTACGCAGCAGCGGGTGTGGAAAGTCGGTCACGTAGGTGCGAAGGGTGCTTTGCTCGAGCGCATCCACAACGGCCGATGTATCGACAATTTGCTCCCTCGCAAAATTGAGGAGACAGGCGTCATCTTTGAAGTAAGACAGTGTATCGGCGTTGATAATACCTCGGGTGCTCTCAAGCACTGGAATATGTAACGAGACATAGTCTGACTGTGAAAAAAGCGACTGCATGTTATCCATTTTCCGAACGGAGCTGGGCAGTCTCCAGGCCGACTCGATGGATATTGCTGGATCATAGCCCACAACGTCCATGCCAAGGTCAAGCCCCAGTCGAGCGATGAGACTGCCAATGGCTCCAAGGCCTAAGACGCCGAGCGTCTTGCCCTGCAGCTCTGACCCAGCAAACTGCTTCTTTTTGGCCTCCATCAATGGGCCCATGTCTTCGGCACTGAGCGAAGGTGCGAGTTCGTTGATGAAGCGCATACCGCCTACGATATCTCTAGAGGCTAACAACATACCGGCAGCCACGAGCTCTTTGACTGCATTAGCATTGGCACCGGGCGTGTTAAAAACGACTACACCACGATCTGTGCAGGCATCGATGGGTATGTTGTTAACACCGGCCCCGGCTCTCGCAATGGCCGTGACTGATGGACCGATGTCTGACGTTGAAAGCTTGTAGCTTCTCAGCAAAATGGCGTCTGGAGCCCCCGTCTCACTGCTCACCTCAAAACAATTTCGGCTGAGTCGATCAAGCCCTTTGGATGAAATTGCGTTGTAAGTTCGAACTTTGTACATGTCTCTCCCGTTTTAATGCTGATTCCTGAGTGCTGCGCGTGAATTTGGCGCATTGACGCCATCACTCACGCGCGGTTTGCAGTGAGCTATTTACTTTCTTTTATTAAAGACGTTACCGACCAAAAAAAAGGGGAGCCATGCTCCCCTTCCTAAAATCCTGACAGCGCTGAATTACAGTAAGGGCGCAATCACTAGACTAACGATCGCCATTACATTGATCAAAATGTTCATAGAGGGGCCCGACGTGTCCTTGAAGGGGTCGCCGACAGTATCGCCTACAACAACGGCCGAGTGCGTGTCTGAACCCTTGCCACCAAGATTTCCTTTCTCGACGTACTTCTTCGCATTGTCCCAAGCACCGCCCGCGTTCGCCATCATCAAGGCCATCAAAACGCAACCCAGCAAGGCTCCTGCCAACATACCGCCCAAGGCCGCAGCGCCCAGCAAGAAGCCAACCGCCACGGGTGCCGCTACTGCGATGACGCCGGGCAGAACCATACGCTTAAGTGCTGCAGTCGTCGCGATATCAACACAACGCTCGGTATCGGGGTCAGCCGTGCCCTCAAGAAGTCCGGGTATTTCTCTGAACTGACGTCGGATCTCGTTGATCATGTCAAACGCAGCCTCGCCGACCGCCGTCATGGTAATAGCGGCAATCAGGAAGGGAATCGTTCCACCGATGAACATACCCACGAGTACGATTGGATCTGACAACTCGAGCGAAAATCCAGGGTTGTTGGAGGACACCGTTTCAACAAAAGCGGCGATGATAGCCAGCGCAGCCAAAGCCGCAGCGCCAATCGCAAAGCCTTTACCGATCGCGGCTGTGGTATTTCCAACCTCATCAAGTCCGTCTGTGATTTTGCGTGTTTCTTCGCCCATGCCTGCCATTTCAGCAATACCACCAGCGTTATCGGCGACAGGACCGTAAGCGTCGATCGCCATAGTAATGCCGACAGTCGCCAGCATACCAACAGCGGCGATACCCACACCGTAAAGTCCGGCGAGTTCAGTGGATGCGAAAATGATTGCCGCCAGAACAAATACAGGCAATACGACCGACTGCATACCCACCGCAAGACCTGTGATCATGACGGTTGCAGGACCGGTTTCGCCCGAAGCCGCGATTCTTCGGACGGGCTCACCGCCTGTGTAGTATTCAGTGATCAGTCCGATCGCCACGCCACCGACTGCACCGGCGACCACGGCAAACCAAACGGAGAGATCAACGCCGAGGTGCTGGACCACGAAATAAGCCAGTAGAACGAAGATGATTGGGGCTGCAAACGTACCGTATCGAAGCGCTGTCGCTGGCGCCGCAGACGCCGCTGACTTGACGATTAATATGCCAACGACTGACGACAGCAGACCGACCGACGCTAATGCAAGTGGTAAGAACATTAAGCCAGCCTGTGACTCAATGGCCATTGTTGAGGCGATTGCCATACAAGCGATCATCGACCCGCAGTAGCTCTCGAAAATATCAGAACCCATGCCGGCAATATCGCCGACGTTGTCGCCCACGTTATCTGCAATAACTCCGGGGTTACGGGGGTCGTCTTCAGGAATACCTGCTTCAATCTTGCCAACCAAATCGGCGCCAACGTCTGCACTCTTCGTAAAGATTCCGCCACCAACACGGGAGAATAAGGCAACAACCGAGGCGCCCATTCCAAATCCGTGAATCGCGTGAGCCGTTTTAGGATCACCACCGAAGTAGAAATAGAGGCTTCCGAGTCCAATGAGACCCAGTGACGCAACGCATAGCCCCATAATGGAACCGCCGTAAAACGCCACTGACAGCGCACTCGCTGCCCCTTCTGTGTTTGCAGCGATGGCTGTTCGAACGTTTGCCTTTGTCGCCGCGTACATCCCAAGCCATCCCGCGAGCGCCGAAGATGATGCACCGACGACAAACGACAACGCTGTGTCGTTTCCAAGGTCTGACAACAAAATAAGGCCCAGTAATACAACCGCAAAACCCGCAAGGTAGGTGTACTCTCGCTTCATGAACACCATCGCACCCAAGTGGATTTGTTCACCGATCTTCTGCACCTTGCCGTCAGGCACCTCGCGACGAGACATCACCGTGTAAATAAAGAATGCGATCGCTAGACCGACAATTCCTAGTAAAGGCGGTGCTGAATACAGTTGTTCAAGCATTTCGTAGTTCTCCAGAGTTGAAAAAGTAGCGCGAGTGCTGTGCGTGCGGAAAAAATTAGGGGCGGATTATCAGGTAAGCTACGATATTGGGTCAAGTGGTTTGCAAAACCGGTCAGCGCAGTAAACACCACACTCTACAAAGGCCTCATTCGCGAGCAATGGTTTCAGGGGGTGGGTATTTTCGATCGGGTCTGGCTCGATATCGCATATCACTCGACACTGCGGCGAGTCTGGCCGTATTTAAGTTACGTATTTACGGTACGATTTTACTAATCACTATTTGATGTTTCTTATCGCAAGGACTTTTGTGCTCATTCGAAATGCTAGAAAAGAGGATGCGGCGCAGATTTCAGCGCTCAATGACGTGTTTGTGGCAGTGACCAGTCCGATGGACGAGGCCCGATTTCTGCATTTGCTGGCGTTAAGTGCGTATTGCCTCGTCGCCGAAGTTGAGTCGGCTGTCGTTGGGTTCGTGATCGCCATGCGTAGCGGGGTGCCTTATGACAACGACAACTACCGTTGGTTTGACACGCGCTTGAGTGAAATGGTCTACGTGGATCGTATCGTTCTGGCGAGTGATACCCGCAGTCAAGGAATTGGCGCTCAATTGTATGACCGCGTTGGTGAGCTTGCGCTCGCCGATGGCTGCTGTGTAATGACCGCTGAGATGGACCTGGATCCGCCCAATGCGCACTCGTTACATTTTCACGCAAAACGCGGCTTTTGCGAAAAAGGGGAGCGAATTCTCGCGGGTGGTAAAAAGGTTTCTATGCAGTCTTGTCCGCTTAAGTAGTGCGCAGCGTCCTGATCTAGTTGCTCTGCGTCGCGTACACAGCAGAACACTAACTGAGCTTTGGACTTTCAATGCGACCTTTTCTTATTTCTCTGTATTCATGCGTCATTATGCTCATTAGCTCAACCGCGTCGGCAATCGAAGAGCCGTCCTACAATGTTGTGAAGTCGTGGGATGAACCTTCTGTCGAGATTCGCGATTACGACGCGCGAATTTTGGCCGTGACGAAAATGGGACAGGGCGCTAACGCAGGGTTCGGAGTACTTGCAGGCTACATTTTTGGTGGTAATGAAACGGCGCAGGAAATTGCCATGACCGCACCGGTTCAGCGAACGATGCCGGCCCAAGCGAGTGAGGAAATGGCCTTCGTCATACCCAGTGAGTTCGCGATGGACGAGTTACCAAAACCGAATGATGACCGAGTGGCGTTTCGCGAAGAGCCCGCGTATCGAGCAGCAGCGATTCGTTTTAGCGGTTGGGTCAGTGACAAAAAAGCGGAGCAATACTGGCAAACGTTGTCCAGCTTTCTCGCATCAAAAGGGATTCAGCCACTCGGAGATCCCACATTAAATCAGTACAACCCTCCGTGGACGCCGCCTTTTATGCGACGCAACGAAATTATTGTGGCGGTCGCGTACTAAACGAGCACAGTCAGTAACCTTTGGTGGGCTCGTAGACGTCGACCAAGGGCTTTCCCTCAATGAATCGCGAGAGATTGTTTGTCATGGCTTGGCCCACCAAGCGTGTCATGGTTGGGGCTGCCGTATGCGAGGTAACGTAGACGTTGGACTCAAGCCAGTAGGGGTGTGACTCCGGCAATGGCTCCTGATCAAAGACGTCCAGAACCGCGGCCTTCACGTGTCTCTCCTTCAGCGCACTGAGTAAGGCCTCGTCGTCGATGGCATTTCCGCGACCAATATTGACGACAATACTGCCCTCGGGGAGAGTGGAAAGACTGGCGCTGTTAATCAAGTGGGTGGTCTGGTCGGTTTTAGGAAGGACTGAAACGACGTAGTCGAGATCGTTGAAAAAATCAGGGTCACGAGCGGTATAACATTTAACAAAACCGGGTACCGAACGACCGTCCGAGTTAAGGCCTTTGCACCGAATGCCAAATTGCCCTGCCGCTTGTGCAACGGCCTGTCCTATACTGCCAGTACCGAGGATTCCCATTGTCTTACCTAGAACGCCGGGTTCTGGCGAACTGTCCCACTTGGAGGCGGTGGCCCGCGTTATGACGCGACGTTCGATCGAGAGAATCCAGCCCATGACAAATTCTGACATGGCCTGTCCAAAAACGTGTTTAAGCGGTGTGACGACTACGTTATCAGGTATCTGTGATGCGAGTGCATCGATGCCTGCCCATGTGCTTTGAATCCACTCTAATTTTGGGCAAATGACCACCCATCGGGCTGCGTCTTGAGGCGCGCCTACCAGCACGCGGACAGACTCAAAGCGGGTATCACTCGCCAGAGGCGCTTGTGGATCAAGTCGCAGCGTCACTAAACGTCCCGCAATCAACTCCATCACGTGCTGTGGCCACTCTTCATGGGGCTCTGCGATCAGCAGTATCTCGGGCTTCATTGACACATCTCTGCACCGTTAACATTTGGAGCATGGTATACTTTGGTTTCGCTGGGGACCATTCATCCAAAAGCGCAATCGCGCGCTTTTGGTTTGTCGTTTTGTTATCGATCCAGCCTTCAGTTCACCGCGTAAGGCTGTGGCATTCCCTAAAAAGCAAAGGTCTCATGGATACGATCCGCCAAGAGTGGTTCTCAAATATTCGAAACGATGTTCTGGCAGGACTCGTTGTTGCGTTGGCGCTTATTCCCGAGGCCATTGCTTTTTCAATCATTGCGGGAGTCGATCCTAAAGTCGGACTTTATGCGTCGTTTTCGATCGCAGTCATCATAGCGTTTACCGGAGGTCGTCCCGGCATGATCTCGGCGGCGACCGGTGCGATGGCACTGCTCATGGTGACGTTAGTCAAAGATCATGGCCTTCAGTACTTGTTCGCCGCCACTGTGCTCACAGGCGTTCTGCAAATCATCGCAGGATGGGTTCGTCTCGGTGAGTTGATGCGATTCGTGTCGCGCTCGGTGGTCACAGGGTTTGTCAATGCACTGGCCATCTTGATTTTTATGGCACAGCTGCCCGAACTCACCAACGTCGGTTGGGAGGTCTACGTAATGACCGCTGCGGGGCTTACTATTATTTACGGGTTACCACGACTCACAACGGCGATTCCCTCACCGCTCATTACCATCGTATTTCTGACGTTCGTGGCCATTGTCATGGATTTGGATATACGAACAGTCGGAGACATGGGGGATCTGCCCAGCAGTCTGCCGAACTTTTTCATGCCTGACGTTCCCATGACCTGGGAGACCTTAGAAATTATTTTTCCCTACTCGGCAACGCTGATGGTCGTGGGTCTCCTTGAGTCGCTGATGACGGCGACGATTGTTGATGATTTGACGGATACGCAGAGTGATAAGAATCGCGAGTGCGTGGGTCAGGGTGTTGCCAATGTGGCGACAGGCTTCATGGGTGGAATGGCCGGGTGCGCCATGATCGGACAGTCGGTTATCAACGTGAAATCGGGTGGTAGGGGACGTCTATCGACACTGGTGGCGGGCTTACTCTTGCTGGTCATGGTGGTTTTTGCAGGTGACTGGGTGAGTCAGATCCCGATGGCCGCTTTGGTGGCAGTGATGATCATGGTGTCCATTGGAACATTTAACTGGGATTCGATCAGAAACTTGAAGAGCCACCCTAAGAGTTCGAGTGTTGTGATGCTCTCTACCGTGTTTGTGACCGTTGCGACGCACGATTTAGCCCAAGGTGTTTTGACGGGCGTTCTGCTCTCTGGATTTTTCTTTGCCCAAAAAGTGGGTCGTATTTTGAGTGTCAGCTCAGTCGCATGTGACGAAGGTCGTGCGCGCAGATACACCGTTTTTGGCCAAGTCTTTTTCGCGAGCGCCGATCGATTCTCGACGGTATTTGACTATCAAGAGGTCGTGGACAAGGTCTACATTGATGTGAGTCGTGCCCATTTTTGGGACATTACTGCGGTCAGTGCACTCGATAAAATCGTCATTAAGTTTCGACGTGAGGGCACTGACGTAGAGGTTATTGGACTCAATCAGGCCAGTGCAACCCTCGTGGATAAGTTTGCCATCCACGACAAAGATGGAGCAGAAGATCTGCTCCTTGATCACTGAGGATTAGGTCATGCGCCAGCCGCGAAAAATATTGGCTTGTGTCGATCAATCGGATTACGCGACACATGTGGCTGATTATGCCGCATGGGCGGCGACTCGGTTGTCTTCGCCCTTGGAGTTGCTGCACGTAATAGATCGTCACCAGGAGATTGCTTCTGAGATCGACCGCTCCGGATCGATTGGTATGGATGCTCAAGAAAACTTATTGGAGCGTCTTTCTCAAGAAGAGGGCGAGCGAAGCCGCGCAGCACGTGATCAAGGTCGTCTCTTTCTCAATGGACTCAAGCAGCGCTGTGAAGTGCATGCGCAGGTACAAATAGACACGCGTCAGCGCTATGGGCAGCTCCTGGGTACATTACAAGAACAAGAGTCAACCGTTGCAATGTACATTTTAGGGCGACGTGGAGAGTCGGCAGTGCATACGCGGCGTGATTTAGGTCGTCACGTTGAAGCGATCTGTCGACAGATAAAGCGCCCCGTTATGACGGTATCGGACGACTTCAAGGCGCCCAAAAGCGTTCTTGTTGCCTTTGATGGTGGAAAAATGACGCGCCGAGGTATCGAACTTCTTGCTGCGTATCCCAATATGCGTGATTTACCCATTCACGTCATCATGTCAGGTAAGCGCAGTAACGAGTCTGCTCGGCAACTCGAGTGGGCGGAGCGGGTGCTGACTGACGCCTCTTTTGATGTCAACGCAACCTTTATTGCAGGCGATCCAGAGCAAGTGGTGACACGTGCCATCGCCGAGCGCGAAGCCGACCTCTTAATCATGGGTGCATACAGCCACTCGCCTTGGAGAAGTCTCCTGTTAGGAAGCCGAACCAATGACCTGCTTCGCGCGTCACAAGTGCCGACAATCACCCTGCACTTATAGGCTTGCGTGCAAATAGGGGAGTGCCCCCATTGTTCACCCGGTCTCCAAACCGATAGCCGTGGCAATCTCGCTATAGCGGACACTCTTTTGACGAAGCCCCACGCGTGCTACGGTTCGGCTTCCAGTACAGGGGATTACAATGCGTTTACTCACTTTATGGGCACTCTTACTTGTCTGTTCACCATCCTTTGCCATCGAGTCACTCGAGGCGTCCCCAGAGCCGTTGTCAGTGTTGGACCGCAGCGAATTTCTTCCCGGATTTTTACCGCTCTACTGGGATAAAGACGAGGGACAGCTGTTCGCTGATATTCAGGAAATCACGGAGCCTTTAATCTATTACAACGGACTGTCCCATGGCGTGGGCTCAAATGATTTGGGACTTGATCGCGGTCGGTTGGGCGAGACCTATCTGGTCGAATTTGAGCGCGTCGGTCAGAAGGTCTTTCTGACCGCTATTAACACCAAATACGTGGCTCGGTCTGAAAACTTGGCGGAGCGTCGTGCCGTAGAGGAGGCCTTTGCTAAATCGATCATTTGGGGTTTCGAGGTCGTGGAAGCGACCGATGAGCACGTGTTTATTGACCTTACCGACTTTGCGTTAAGTGATGCGACCGGATTGTCTGAGCACCTGGCGGCGAGAGGAGAGGGATCTTATGCGATCGATGCGTCGCGATCAGCGATCTACAAAGCTAAAACAAAGTCGTTTCCCGACAATACAGAAATTGACGCGACGCTAACCTACGCAGGACAGTCGGAAGGCGCCATATTGAGGACCGTAGCGCCGAATCCGAGCGCCATTACCGTGCACAGTCATCACTCGTTTGTACGTCTGCCGGATGATGGCTACACGCCGTTACCGTTTGATCCAAGAGCGGGTTACATCGACAGTGGTGAAGCCAGTTTGGTGTACGACTACGCCAGCCCCATTGATGCGCCCGTGAAGTCCGCATTTGCTCGACGACACCGTTTGGAGAAAGTAGACCCGACCGCTGAGATCAGCGAAGCGGTAGAGCCGATTGTGTACTGGGTGGACTCCGGTGCTCCAGAGCCTGTCAAAACGGCACTTATCGACGGTGCACTCTGGTGGAATCAAGCCTTTGAGGCGGCCGGCTACAAAGACGCCTTTCAAGTGAAGGTCTTGCCCGCGGGGGTCGACTCAATGGACATTCGTTACAACGTGATTCAGTGGGTGCATCGTTCAACGCGCGGCTGGTCCTATGGTGCGAGTGTTCGTGATCCACGTACTCAAGAAATTCTGAAAGGGCATGTGACGCTGGGCTCCCTGAGGGTGAGGCAGGATTACCTAATTGCCGAAGGACTGGTGGCGCCTTACGGTGAGTCCAATTCGAGCGAGGCTATCAGTGACTTTGCACTCGCACGCATTCGCCAGTTGTCGGCCCATGAGGTAGGGCATACGCTGGGTATTGCACACAATTTTGCTGCAAGTGCCGACGACAGAGCATCGGTCATGGACTACCCACACCCCTTTGTGACCCTCAGTGAATCTGGCGAGGTGGAGCTTGGTGATGCCTACGCGGAAGGCATAGGTGCTTGGGATAAGCGTGCGATTGTCTGGGGCTATCAAGATTTTCCTGAGGGTGCCTCTGAGACTGATGGTAGGGCTGCGATTATCGAGGAGACTTTGGCCTCGGGCTTGACCTATGTTGCGGACGAGCATGCGCGTATCGGCAGTCGATCCTCAGCGGGGCCTGCACACCCCGATGGCAGTCTATGGGACAGCGGCAGTGACGCCGTTGTTGAGCTCAACCGGATGATGGCGTTACGCGCACATGTTCTTGAGAACTTCTCCGAGAAAGCGATCCAAAAAGGTAGACCACTGGCCACACTCGAAGACGTGTTGGTCCCCGCGTATTTGATGCATCGTTACCAAGTGGCTGCAGCCGCCACCTTACTCGGCGGACAGGCGTTTACCTATGCCATGCGAGGCGACGGGCAAACCGCAACAACGCGTGTATCGGCTGAGGACCAGCGATCGGCTTTGTCGGCAATGCTTGCCACATTAGAACCTAATGTATTGCAACTCTCAGACACGGTGGTGTCGATGATTCCACCCAGACCCCCTCAGTCCGGGGTCAGTCGAGAACTGTTTCCCCGTCATACGGGGTACGTATTTGATCCTATGGCTGCAGCAGCGACAGCAGCACAGATCACATTGTCACAGCTGCTCGATCATAAACGAGCGGCTCGGATGAACAATCAGCAATTGATCGACTCAAGCCTTCCAAATTTTGGAGATATGCTCTCGATAGTCATCAATGATCGATGGCCCGAAGCCCGAGACGCTGAGCTGGTGGCGATTGAACGAACGGTACAACTTTTAATGGTCGACAAGCTGGCCGAGCTGCTTGGGAACGCGTCTGCGGCGGTGCAAGTCCGTGCCGATGCGTTGGATGCCTTGCTTAAAATTCAACGTCGTGCAGAAAAATCTCGAGAGCGGACTCTTGCGGGTAATGCGCACATGCGATTTTTGGCGAAACGCATAGGCGTTTTGCTGGACGACCCAAGCGCATTTCAGAGTTCCGAGTTGATGTTGCCGCCTGGCTCACCGATCTGACACTGTGGCTCTGCAGGCTGCCAGTGGACTCAGCGCAGAGGCCTCAGACGTTTGCGTCGCTCGGATATTGCTCACGAAGAATGCGCTTGAGTATCTTTCCGCTGGGGTTCCTCGGGATAACATCGATGAACTCAACGGCCGCAGGTTGCTTGAAACGGGCGAGCTTGTCTTGACAGTAGGAGAGAATTTCTTCGGCCGTCAGTGCGTCATCGGTTTTCACCACTACGGCGAGCGGTGACTCGCCCCACTTTTCACTGCGCTGCCCAATAACCCCCGCCTCACTAATGCCTGGGTGACTTTGCAAGACACCTTCAATTTCGGCGGGGTATACATTTTCTCCACCTGAAATAATCATATCTTTGATTCGGTCTTGTATCGAGAAGAAGCCTTGGTCATCCATGACACCAACGTCACCGGTGCGAAGCCACCCGTTCACTAGGGTGTCGGCGGTTGCGTCAGGTCGATTCCAATACTCACGCATGATGTGCTTGCCTCGGACGAGCATTTCCCCCGCTTCACCGACCGGCACTTCGTTTCCGTATTCGTCTGCGACCATCACTTCGGTAAAGAAAAATGGCTTGCCGCACGACTCTGGTTTGCTCACTGCGTTCAGCGAATCCATAAGGCACGCAGGACCACAGGTCTCGGTGAGACCGTAAACTTGATTGATGTCGATGCCCATGTGTTGAAATTGTTGGGTGAGTGCCAATGGCACCGGCGCGGCGCCTGTCATGAAGCCGCGAACGCTGGACCAATCGTAGTTCTCGTAGCCTGGAACCTGCACCATGAAATTGAGCATTGCCGGTACCAGTAGTCCACTGGTGATTTTTTCACGTGCCACGCATTCCCAAGCAGCGACGGGATCAAAGCTCCTCATCACATAGGTCGTTGCACCGTGGTAAACGTTGATGGTCAGCGGAGTGAGTGCGCCCACGTGAAACATCGGTAAGCAGGCGAGATAGCGTTCATTGGCTTGGTAATCGGCGGTCGCGTGAATCGTGAGCACCCCCCACATTGCCGTTGTATGTGTGTGAACAACGCCCTTTGGAAGCCCGGTAGTTCCTGACGTGTACATAATGTAAAGCATGTCGTCATCTTCAGCGCCGCAGTGAGGCTCGTGGGTGCCGGATGCCCCACAGAACTGCTCATATGACGTGGCAAACGATTGAGCGGCGTCGTCTGAGGTGCCGTCCAGTACCTGAAGCCACTGCTGAATATCGGTTTTATTGGCGCGCCTGTGTAACTCTGTCGCGGTTGACGAAAAAGCATCATCGAAGATCAGTCGGGTTGCCCCGGCGTCCTTCAAGATGAATTCAAGCTCGTCCGCAACAAGCCGCCAGTTTAGCGGAACAACGACGCCACCCACCTTCGCAATTGCGAAAAACGCTTCCATAAATTCCACGGAGTTCATGAGCAGTAAACCCACTCGATCACCCGGTTTTATGCCATCGGCCTGAAGCGAGTTCGCAAGTCGATTCGCGCGCTCATTAAGCGCTTTAAATGTGAACCGGCGGCTGCCATCGCTCTCGACGTAGGCCTCGCGCTCGGGATTGAGATGCGCACGCTTTGATAGCAATAACCCCATATTCATCTGCATGTTGTGTCTTCATCCTTTTTTATGGGCCCTGTTTTTTTATTTGTATTCACCGGGGCCGGTATGTGATCAACATTGGTCGGATTTTGTGCAAAATTCAAGCCTCTCAAAGGCTTTTTGCCCGACACCGTCGTGGCTTAGGTTGTGTGAATTGCCCGCTGAGCTCAGACGGATCCGGTCTTGCTCATGGAAGTAACGTCAAAAGTTATCACTTTGTCGTACAACACCTACTTCTTGACCCTTGAATGTGGTAAAAAGCGCGCGCATTGGAAGTGGCTGTAGCCTCGTATCACAGCAATTCCGAGTAAACGACTTTATAAGGCGCCGGTTGTTGATGTTTACAGACATCGCTTAGCCGGCATGGCGCAGCGGGGAGACTACGCTGTTGTCGCCCGACTTAACGCAACCGACTGGAAGATGAGAACAATGTCTGCAGACCTATCCCTGTATCGCAACATCGGTATTTTCGCGCACGTCGACGCGGGTAAAACCACGACGACCGAGCGCATTTTAAAACTGACCGGAAAGATCCACAAAACCGGCGAAGTGCATGACGGTGCAGCAACTACCGACTTCATGGCACAAGAACAGGAGCGTGGTATTACAATTCAGTCTGCGGCGACAACCTGCTTCTGGAAAGATCACCGAATGAACATCATCGACACGCCCGGACACGTTGATTTCACGGTTGAGGTGTACCGATCGTTGAAGGTTCTCGATGGTGGAGTCGGCGTATTCTGTGGTTCAGGCGGTGTTGAGCCTCAATCTGAGACGAACTGGCGTTACGCCAACGAGTCAGAGGTCGCGCGATTAATTTTTGTCAATAAGCTCGACCGGTTGGGAGCGGATTTCTACCGTGTTGTCGACCAGGTACGTAACGTGCTCGCGGCTAACCCCTTGGTGATGACGTTACCCATTGGTACTGAAGACGATTTCGTCGGCGTTGTTGATGTTCTGACCAAGCAAGCCTATGTCTGGGATGATTCCGGCAAGCCTGAAAACTTTGAGGTCGTTGACGTTCCTGCAGATATGGTCGACGACGTTGAGACTTACCATGAGCAGCTCATTGAGGCTGCGGTCGAAATGGACGACGACGTAATGATGGCGTACATGGAAGGCGAGACGCCTTCCTTAGAAGACATTAAGCGGTGTATTCGCATTGGCACGCGCACCATGCACTTCTTCCCTACGTACTGCGGAAGTGCGTTCAAAAATAAAGGCATTCAGCTTGTACTGGATGCGGTTGTTGATTACTTGCCCAGTCCAACCGAAGTCGATCCACAGCCGTTGACTGACGAAGAAGGCGAGCCGACGGGAGAAGTCGCGATAGTCGACGTTAATGAGCCCCTACGAGCACTCGCGTTCAAGATTATGGATGACCGTTTTGGTGCACTGACCTTTATCCGTGTCTATTCGGGCACGATGAAAAAGGGTGACACTATCCTTAATGCAGCCACCGGCAAGACTGAACGAATCGGCCGGATGGTAGAGATGCACGCGGACGATCGTACCGAAATTGATATGGCTCAGGCGGGCGATATATTTGCCTGTATCGGAATGAAAAACGTTCAAACCGGACACACGCTGTGCTCAACGGCTTCGCCCTGCACACTAGAGGCGATGGTGTTCCCTGATCCGGTGATTTCTATTGCCGTTGCGCCGAAGGATAAAGGCGGGTCAGAGAAGATGGGAATTGCGATCGGTAAGATGATTGCAGAAGATCCATCATTCCGTGTTGAGACTGACGAGGACTCCGGCGAGACCATTCTGAAAGGTATGGGCGAACTGCACCTTGATATTAAAATTGACATTCTTCGAAGAACATACGGTGTTGACCTTGAAGTCGGACAGCCTCAGGTGGCCTATCGTGAAACGATCACGCAAGCTATTGATGACAGCTACACGCACAAAAAGCAGTCCGGTGGCTCAGGTCAGTTCGGGAAGATTGATTTCCGCATCATTCCGGGACAACCGGGTGACGGCTTTACGTTCACTTCAAGTGTCGTGGGCGGTAATGTTCCGAAAGAATTCTTCCCAGCGATTGAAAAAGGCTTTTCGGTCATGATGCAGGAAGGCCCGTTGGCAGGGTTCCCAGTATTAGACGTTGCGGTAGAGCTGTACGACGGCGGATTCCACGCGGTTGACTCGTCGGCAATTGCGTTTGAGCTTGCCGCTAAGGGTGCATACCGTCAGAGCATGCCAAAAGCCTCACCCCAGCTGATCGAGCCTATTATGAAGGTTGACGTGTTCACACCGGACGATCACGTCGGTGACGTCATCGGTGATCTCAACCGTCGCCGCGGCATGATCAAGGATCAGGAAGCAGGGACTACTGGCGTTCGCGTCAAGGCGGATGTGCCGCTTTCAGAGATGTTTGGCTACATCGGTTCACTGCGAACCATGACCTCAGGACGGGGTCAGTTCTCGATGGAGTTCTCACACTACATGCCATGTCCGTCAAGCGTGGCGGCGACCGTTATTGAAGAGGCAAAGGCGCGCAAAGAAGCGAAGTCAAAGTAGAGCCTTTCAGCCCTTTGAAGCCTCGCTCATAGCGGGGCTTTTTTTTGCCTCTCGCTTTACATCGCGATGCCAGACAGGGAAAGTACGTTGCAATACGAATAATAACGGCTTGGAGAAAAACGATGTTTGCAAAATACGGTCCTGTTTTGGTCGGCATTCCTTTGTTTATTTTGGGCGTTCTTTGGACGTTCAGTCCGTCGATGGCTGCCGAGGCGTTGACGAGCGAGTTACTTACTGGCGCTGCGCTGACGACACAAATCGGTGACAGCGCCGCGTTTTTTTTGGGAAGTGGGTTTTTATTAATCGCCGGTGGTCTGCGGCAGAACGCGACCCTGATTTTAACCGGAGGGTGTTTGGTGGGGCTTGTGGCCCCCGCACGGATTATTGCCGCCCTTGTCCACGGTGGTGACATGACGCTTGAGCCGATCATCGTCGAGCTGGTGACATTTTTGGTTGCGTACTTTGCTGCCAAACAACTATCCAACGCGCGTTAGGGATAGGCCAATGTTGATGCTTTTTTTCGGGGTTTTACTGTGGTCACTTGGGCACTTATTCAAGCGCTTAATGCCTGCAACACGCGAACGCATGGGTAACGTCGGTAAGCTTGTGGTCACACTGCTGCTGATCGGCAGCATTGTGTTAATGATCGCGGGATACCCTCAGGCGACGGGCTCGGTGTGGTGGGTGCGGCAGCCGTTATGGGTCTCGGTGAATAACCTGCTGATGCTGCTTGCCGTGTATTTGATGGTTTCCTCCAGTCTGAAAACCCGCGTGACGGGGCTGATTCGTCACCCCCAGTTAACGGCTGTCAAAGCATGGTGTGTGGCCCATCTACTGGTCAATGGCGATGCAGCGTCTTTGGTGCTTTTTGGTGGCTTGCTGGCGTGGGCTGTGGTGACGGTAATTTTGATTAATCGTCAAGACGGTAAAGCTGCGATACGGCAGTCATCAGCCGGTTGGGGCTTGGAGTTTGTAGGCATTTTTGTCACGGTGGCCTTGTACGGTGTCATCGCCTATGCCCACGGTTATTTAGGCTATCCGGTTCACGGGTAGGCGATGCAGTACGCTCTCGACACGGCAAGTATTAAGGCCTCGCTTGATGTTCTTGCGCTAAAACATGAGCGAATTGCCAGAGCGGTAGCGCAGGTTGGCTACCCTGAAGAGCGGCGGCGCGCGCACAGTTTTGCAACACTTGCGCGCATTGTCGTTGGGCAGCAGATTAGTGTTTCAGCAGCGACATCAGTCAACACAAAGCTATTGGCCTCACTCGGAGGGAATCTCACGGCGGAATCAGTTTTGCGCGCGGATGAAACCACGCTTCGTAGTGCAGGGCTCTCTCGCCAAAAGGTTGAATACATGCGCTGCCTTGCCACCGCTGACGCGACCCAGGTGCTGTCTCTGGAGGCCTTGCCGAGTTTAAGTGATGATGAGGCGATCCGCGCGATTACTCAGATTAAAGGATTTGGTGACTGGTCAGCCCAAATGTACCTCATGTTTTCATTGGGTAGACCTAATATATGGCCGGTCGGTGACTTGGCTGTGCGCGAGGGATTTAAGCGTATTCATGGGCTCGAAGAGCGTCCAACCATTGGACAGCTCGGTGCGCTTGGCGAGCCGTATCAGCCGCATCGAAGCGCATTGGCCATGTTGTGCTGGCGCTTCTGTACGGCGGAGCCTTTGTGACTGACTTTTCTGATTTAGACACTCGGTTTATGGCGCTTGCGCTTGAAGAGGCGCAGCGTGCTGCCTCGTTAGGTGAAGTGCCGGTCGGCGCGGTCATTGTTCGCGACGATCAGGTGATTGCGCTCGAGTGTAACCGGCAGATAACGCTGAGCGATCCGACAGCGCATGCGGAAGTGTTGGCGCTGAGAAAAGCCGCACAGATGCTGGGTAACTATCGTTTGCCAGAGTGCGAACTGTTCGTCACGCTCGAGCCCTGTACCATGTGCTGTGGCGCCCTAGTGCATGCGCGAATCAAGCGTTTGGTGTTTGCTGCAAAAGAGCCAAAGGCAGGCGCTATTTTGAGCAGCGCGAGTTTGCTCGACAATGCGTCACTTAATCACCGTGTGGTGTGGCAAGAAGGCCTTATGTCGAGGGAGAGTTCGCGGCTACTTCAGACATTTTTTAGATCTCGCCGGCAGTCAAAGGCTCAGCGGATTCCAGTTTAAAAGCGCATCTTTTGAGCGCGTCACTTCACGAATATTTAAAGGGGGTGATACTGCGCGGCTCGGGATGTCTTTGAGTTGTAGCGTCGTGTAGTAATGTCGAATATTGTCGATGTAGGTCACGGCTTCTTTTCCTCGGGCAAATCCGTGTCGCAGATGCGGATAAATCGCTGGGTTCTGTAGGTCAGGCAGCTTCGCGCGAACATCTTGCCAGAGATGTGGATCTTGACCGTTGCCTTCGGTAAGACGCCTCGCCTCCTCGAGATGAGCCATTCCTATATTGTAGGCAGCCAACGCCATCCAGGTCCGGTCTGGGTCGTCAATGTCGCTGGGCAGTCGGCGTAACAAACTGTTAAGGAATCGAGCGCCACCGCGCAGACTTTGTTCGGCGTCCAGACGATTCGTTACACCCATTTCTTTCGCTGTGGGTCGTGTGAGCATCATCATTCCGCGCACACCCGTTGGTGATCTTGCAGTAGGGTCCCAGTGCGACTCCTGGTACGAAATGGCTGCCAGTAATCGCCAGTCGATGCGGAACTCTTGCGCAACTTTTTCGATCAGGGGTCGCCATTTGGGCAGTTGCATCTCAACCGCTTTTTGGAAAGTAAACGACTCAATGCGAGAGGCATTGGCAACACTTCCAAAGTAGGCCTCTTTCATTTGCTCAAGGGTTCCATTTTGAGTGACGGTCTTGAGAAACTGGTTTGCCTGATCACGCCACTCCTTGGCGCGCGGATCATTACCCAAGTACCACACCGTGCTCAGTGCCTCTTTGAGTTGAAAGGCCTCAGCGACACGGGGGTAAAGACGTTGTTGCATTGAAAACTCGCCTGAGTCCAACACCGCAATGTCAGCCTGACCCAATTCGATGGCCTCGAGCACCGCGCTTGACTGGGCAGTATCTAAAACACGCCAGCGAATATCCGGATCTATTTCACTGAGTACGCCGAGTCTGAGTCTGTGCTGACTGCCGCGCATGACCACGATATCAAGATCGGCTAAATCGTCGAGGGACCGAGGTCGGTACTGACCCGCTTTGTAGACGACCACCGGGTGCTGGTTAAGGTACGTCTCGGTGGACTCAAATAATTGAGACCTTTCTGTCGATCCTGTTAAACCTGCAGCTGCGATGTGTGCTTCGCCGCGCTTAAGTGTCTCGAAAACGTCCTCTAGTGTGAACGCGACTTTGACTCTCAGGGTCATCCCTTGCGCATCTGCAAACCCACGAACGAGTTCGTACTCAAACCCTGCCGGCCCGTCTGCGCCTAGATAGTAGGTCGTCGGTCCATTTCGAGTCACAACCACGAGCTCATTATCAGCGCGAAGGTCCTCGAGCACGGTGGGGTTGCCACAGCTCGTCAAGGTCAATATTGCGATAATGAACCAAGATCTCATGTCGTCAGTGTAGCTCAGATCTTTACTCTGAACATTCACCCAGCGACGCAGGCACGGTATGATGTGCGCTTCTTCGTTTAGGATCTGCACATGCTTCTTTTGCCCGGGTCGGACGCACTCTCTGCGGCTCGATTTATGCGGCTATCTCAACAGGTAGCTGAACTCGATTCCAAACTGATGCTCAGACACGCATATTTTGTCTATGCCATTGATGCTGAGGGTGAGCTTGACAGTGAAAAGCTTGGCGCGTTGCTGCAGCCGGGAACAAGTCCCCTGCCGCGAGATGACGCGCTGACCGAACAGCATGTTGTTGTTGTCGCGCCGCGCTTTGGCACGATTTCTCCCTGGTCAAGCAAGGCAACAAATATCGCACGCAACTGCGATTTTGATGCGGTTAACCGCATTGAACGGGCAGTGGTCTATGTGATCGACGGACTGGGTTCCCTCGCAGACCCGACGGCATTGCATGGTCTTTTGCATGACAGAATGGTCGAGACGACCCTGAGCACACTCGAGCAACTTTCGGGTTTATTCACTGCTATTGACCCGACGCCATTGACGAGCGTGTCCGTCATGGAAGAGGGTCGAGACGCGCTAGTCTGCGCCAATACGGCTCTTGGATTGGCCTTGGCAGACGATGAAATCGATTATCTTACCGATGCGTTTAAGGCGTTGGGGCGCGATCCGTCCGATGCAGAGCTCATGATGTTTGCACAAGCAAACTCGGAACACTGCCGGCACAAAATCTTCAACGCCTCGTGGACTATTAATGGCATTGACCAGGAATGGTCCTTGTTTGGCATGATTAAAAACACCTATCAGCAGGGCGGTGAAAACGTCCTTTCTGCCTACTCGGATAACGCGGCTGTTGTCGCGGGCCATACTGCCGGGCGTTTTTATCCGGATCCCTCGTCTCAGTCTTGGCGTTATCACGACGAGCCTATTGCCCTATTGATGAAAGTTGAAACCCACAATCACCCCACGGCGATAGCACCTTTTGCAGGTGCAGGGACGGGCTCGGGTGGCGAAATTCGAGACGAGGGTGCGGTGGGTCGTGGTTCTCGACCCAAAGCGGGGCTGTGTGGATTTACCGTCTCGCATTTGAATTTAGAAGAGTACCCGCGACCGTGGGAACTGAACTACGGAAAGCCCGACCGTATCGTCACACCGCGTCAAATTATGACCGAAGGCCCCCTGGGTGCTGCCGCGTTTAACAATGAGTTTGGACGTCCGAATTTGGGCGGCTACTTCAGAACCTTTGAGGTTGAGACCAGTGAGGGTGTGAGGGGTTATCACAAGCCCATTATGGTCGCCGGTGGTTTCGGCAACATCAAGGTTGAGCACGTTGATAAGCCGCCATTTGATGCGGGTGCCAAGTTGGTGGTGTTGGGTGGTCCGGCCATGCTTATTGGCCTAGGCGGCGGTGCCGCGTCTTCTATGGCAAGTGGCGCAAGCACTGAAGATCTCGACTTTGCTTCGGTGCAGCGACAAAACCCGGAAATGCAACGCAGATGCCAGGAGGTTATTGATCGATGTTGGGAGCGTGGAGACGATAATCCGATCGCGTTTATTCATGATGTTGGTGCTGGTGGCTTGAGCAATGCGTTCCCCGAGCTCGTGAAAGACGGCGGTTGCGGAGGGGATTTCGAGTTGCGCAACATCCCGAGTGACGAGAAGGGTATGAGTCCCCTCGAAATTTGGTGTAACGAGTCCCAAGAGCGTTACGTCATGGCCATTAATCCCGAGAACCTAGAGATTTTTAAAGCCATGTGTGAGCGCGAGCGTTGCCCTCATGCGGTTGTGGGGGAGGCGACCCACGATCAGCATCTGCGAATGGGTGACCGGCTGTTTAAGAACAACCCTGTTGATTTACCGCTCTCGCTCCTCTTTGGCAAACCACCCAAAATGCATAGAAGCACCGCGCATGTGGCCCCACCTGCTGACGCGTTCAATGGGGCGGTTCCTATTTCGGACGCACTCGAGCGAGTGCTGACCTTTCCTGCAGTGGGCAGCAAGGCTTTTTTAATCACTATCGGCGACCGCTCGGTCACTGGGACGGTTGCGCGGGATCAAATGGTGGGGCCGTGGCAAGTGCCAGTGGCTGACGTTGCGGTCACTACAGCGGGACTTGATACGCATTTGGGTGAGGCGATGAGCATGGGTGAAAGAACCCCCGTGGCCACATTGAATGGCCCTGCGTCGGCTCGTTTGGCGGTGGCCGAGGCCATTACTAATCTATTGGCTGCGCCTGTCTCGTCTTTACAGGATATTAAGTTGTCGGCGAACTGGATGTGTGCCGCAGGGTACCGTGGTGACGATGCGGTGTTGTACGACACCGTTAAAGCCGTTGGGCTCGACTTTTGTCCGGAGCTCGGGATAACCATCCCTGTGGGCAAGGACTCGATGTCAATGCGGACCCAATGGGATGATAATGGCGAGGCCAAGAGTGTGACTGCGCCGGTGTCACTGATTGTCACCGCTTTTGCCCCCGTGGGTGATGCTCGCGAAACGTTGACGCCCGAGTTATTTCGCGACGAGGCAACCAGTATCCTGTTGATTGATTTGGGGCGTGGGCAGAATCGACTGGGTGGCTCCGCGCTTGCGCAGACATACGGTCAGTTAGGCTCCAGTGTTCCTGATGTGGCCGCAGCTGATGTAAAAGCATTGTTTGCTGCAATGGTTGAGCTAAAAGCCGCAAACACTGTTTTGGCGTATCACGATCGCTCTGACGGTGGTGCACTGATTGCACTGCTGGAAATGGCATTTGCCGCACGTTGTGGGCTCGAGATCGATGTGGATTCGACACCCGAGCAGGCCCCGGCGCTGCTGTTTAATGAAGAGGTGGGTGTGCTGATCCAGGTGGCAGACACGCAGCTGAGTGTCGTTAGTGAAGTGCTGGGGAGACACGGTCTCTCTGATGTTGCAGTTGTTTTAGCCAAGCCACGATTGGATGAGCGAGTGGTGGTGAATACCCCGTCGTTTGAGCTGATTGACAGTCGTCGTGGCGCACTGCAACAGCTTTGGGCGCAAAATAGTTTTGCAATTCAGCGAGCGCGTGACAACGCTGACTGTGCTGATCAAGAGTACGCACAGATTATCGCTGACGACCCAGGTTTAAGCGCCACACTGACTTTTGATGTGTCAAGCGACGTATCGGCACCCATGATTGCCACCGGTGTTCGGCCGAAAATCGCAATTCTCCGTGAGCAAGGGGTTAACGGTCAGGCTGAGATGGCGGCAGCATTCCATCGAGCAGGGTTCGATGCGACGGACGTGCACATGTCCGATCTTAAGTCGGGTCGTCAACGCCTTGACGACTTCAAAGGGTTTGCGGCCTGCGGTGGCTTCTCTTACGGCGATGTTTTGGGCGCGGGTGAGGGCTGGGCAAAAGGGGTCTTATTTGACGCGGCAATGAGTGATCAGTTTCAGGCGTTTTTTGAACGTGAAGACAGTTTTGCACTGGGCGTTTGTAACGGTTGTCAAATGCTGTCAGCACTGGCGCCGTTGATTCCAGGAACCGAGCACTGGCCAAGGTTCGCGCGAAATCTCTCGGAGCAGTACGAGGCGAGATTGATACGAGTTCGTGTCGAGGAATCTGCATCAATTTTAACGATGGGCATGGGTGGATCTGAACTGCCAATTGTTGTCGCTCACGGAGAAGGAAGAGCACAATTTTCCAGCGTCCACGATCTCTCGGCTCTCGAGTCTTCCAACCGTGTCTCGCTGCGCTACATCGATAATCAGGACCAAGTGGCTGCGACCTTCCCCGCAAATCCTAACGGGTCGCCAAACGGCGTCACCGGGCTTTGCAATGCGGACGGGCGGGTCAATATTATGATGCCGCATCCAGAGCGCGTGTTTAGGACAGTGCAAATGTCGTGGGCACCTGCAGACTGGCCTGAGGACTCGGGCTGGATGCGTTTGTTCCGTAATGCACGCGTATGGGTGGATTAGATTTGAAACTCGATAGCCTAAATACCACTCACAAGCTAAACTTCGCGCCTTTCCAGCACCTCGATGTGCTGCGCTAGTCGTATGGAGCCCCAATGCTAAACCGGTATTCACTGTGGAAAAATGCGTTCATCGCGCTGATTGTCGCGATGGGATTTTATTACGCTGCCCCAAACTTGTATGCGCCCGACCCCGCACTTCAAATTGGTGGTTCTAGTGGTTCGCAAGGTGTTGACGAAGACCTTCTTGTGCTTGCCAGCGAAGCACTCACTGCGGCTGAGATTGAACACTTTGGTCAGGAAGTCCAAGCCTCGGGTAAAACGGGCCTAGTGAGGCTCCAAAATCGGGACCAGCAGTTAAAAGCGCAGGCCGTACTTCAGCGCGCTTTGGGCGACGGTTTTATTGTGGCACTGAACCTGGCTCCAACAACTCCAGAATGGTTGATGACGGGTGGCGCTCAGCCGATGAAGCTTGGACTAGATCTGAGCGGTGGTGTTCATTTTAAGCTTGAGGTCGATGTTGACGCGGCCACGGAGCGCAAGCTAGAACAATACGAAAACGGGATTAAGCGACGACTTCGTGACGAGCGTATTCGTGGTCGAGTAGCGCTCGACGGGACGCGAATCGGCATGACGTTTCGAGCGGTTGATGACCGTGAAGCGGCGCGTGCGGCAGTGCGTGAGCTGTACCCCGAACTGTTGCTTGATCGCGTGGACGACGACACGCCTCAGTTATTTGCTGAAGTGACTCCGGCCACTATTGCCGAAGTGGTTGAATACGCTGTTGCTCAGAACCTCACGACGCTTAGAAACAGGGTTAATGAGTTAGGCGTGTCAGAGCCTCTGGTCCAACGACAAGGTAAGAATCGAATTGTCGTTGAGCTCCCCGGTATTCAAGACACGGCTGAAGCAAAGCGCATCTTGGGTAAGGTTGCGAATTTGGAGTTCCGGCTGGTTGCAGAGACCAGTGCGCCGATTTCAGAGCGCCAGCGATTTGATTACCGCGGGGAGAGTCGCCAAGGCATGACGGAATGGCTCGAGCGCGACATCATCATTACCGGTGAGCGGGTTTCAAATGCCGCGTCGAGCTTCGATCAAAACGGCCAACCCAATGTTCAAATTACGCTTGATGGTGAAGGCGGCATGTTGATGTCTAGAGCAACGCGCGCCAACGTTAAGCGACGTATGGGGGTGCTCTTCATTGAGCGTAAGTATCGGACGCGTTACGAAACCGACGAAGAGGGTGCCACTGTCGTCATACGTGACCCCTATGATGAGAAGAAAGTGCTGACCGCACCGGTCATCCAATCAGCGTTGGGCGCTCAGTTCCAAATTACCGGTTTGGACAACCCAGGAGAGGCATCAGAGCTGGCACTGATGTTGCGAGCAGGCGCATTAGCCGCTCCGATCAGCTTTGTTGAAGAGCGGACTGTGGGTCCTTCTCTGGGTGCCGAAAATATTGAGCTGGGCATGAAGTCGCTCCAGCTAGGGCTTGCGCTCGTTGTACTCTTTATGGCCGTTTATTACCGTGTGTTTGGTGTCATAGCCGTCGTTGCGTTGTCTGCAAACCTCGTTCTCTTGGTGGCCGTTATGTCTCTGCTGAGTGCAACTCTGACCCTCCCGGGTATTGCCGGTATCGTCTTGACGGTGGGTATGGCGGTGGATGCTAATGTCTTGATTTTTGCTCGTATTCGAGAGGAGCTGGCGGCTGGGACATCCAACCAACTGGCTATTCACAGTGGGTTTGAGCGCGCAGTAACCACAATTTTGGATGCAAATATTACGACGCTGATTGTGGCGGTGATTTTGTATGCAGTGGGTACGGGACCGATCAAGGGATTTGCGGTCACGCTCTCGGTCGGCATTATCACGTCAATGTTCACGGCGATTATGGGCACCCGCGCGCTGGTTAATGTGGTTTACGGAGGGCGGCGTGTTCAACGTCTCAGCATAGGTCGCGTTCGCATGAAAGCCGATGCAAATACTGAAGGGGCAACGGCATGAAACCGATAGCATTTATGCGTGGCCGCTTTGTAGCGGCGGCGTTTTCAGGCGTTCTTTTACTCGCCACGGTCGTTTCGCTGGCAGTGCAGCAATTAAACTGGGGTCTCGACTTCACCGGCGGCACGCTCATCGAGCTTAACTATGAGGACAGTGCGGATCTTGGTGCGATCAGAACACAATTGAGCTCAGGCGGTTTTGAAGGCGCCATGGTGGTCAGTTTTGGTAACGACAAGGATGTGCTCGTGCGACTCCCGATCAGTTACTCGGACGCTGACGGCGCGAGGATGGTTGAAGTCCTGCGGGGTGCAACCACACAAGATATTATTTTACAGCGCATGGAGTTTGTTGGACCGCAGGTCGGTGATGAACTGCGGGAGCAAGGTGGGCTTGCGATGCTCCTTGCACTCGGTCTTGTGTTGATTTACGTCGGATTCAGATTTCAAATTAAATTCGCCATGGGTGCGGTCGTTGCACTCGCACATGATGTGTTGATCATTCTCGGGTTTTTCTCGCTCACGCGACTGGAGTTTGATTTGTCAGTGCTCGCTGCGATTCTTGCCGTCATCGGATATTCCTTGAACGATACAATTGTCGTGTCAGATCGGATACGCGAAAACCTGCGCAAGATTAGAAAGACAGCCCCTTTAGGTGTCATCGATATTTCGCTCAATGAAACGCTTGGTCGGACATTGGTAACCTCGCTGACGACAATGCTGGTTCTCACATCGCTTGCTGTATTGGGTGGCGATATGATTTTCGGCTTTGCTGTGGCGCTTTTGGTGGGCGTGACGGTGGGAACGTATTCGTCAATCTACGTGGCGTCTACCTCACTGCTCGCGCTTGGCGTGAACAAAGAAGACGTTGCTATTCCCGTCAGGGAAGGCGCAGAGCAGGACGAGATTGCGCCCTAGCGGCTATCGAATCGATGCCGCGATTTGCTTAAGCAGTTTGGGATTTGCGGTCATAATGTCACCGCCATCAAGAACATCGTCACTGCCTTTGAAGTTGGTCACCAATCCGCCTGACTCTCTGATCAGAAGGGCGCCTGCAGCGATATCCCAGGGCTTGAGGCCTGCTTCCCAAAATCCATCCAGACGGCCTGCTGCGACATAGGCAAGATCCAGTGCTGCAGCCCCCATGCGGCGAATACCCATAGAGTTGCCCGCAATGTGCCCTAAGCCCTTGAGGTACCAGTCCATTTGGTCATCGCAATGGCCCAAAAACGGAGTGCCGGTGCCTATCAGGCACTCAGCGAGATTTGTGCGATCCGATACTCTGATCCGTCTGCCGTTGACTTGCGCGCCACGTCCGCGAGAGGCTGTAAACTCTTCTTGTCTGACCGGATCCAAGATGATTGCGTGCTCAAGCTTTCCATTTTTCACGCACGCCATGCTGACGCAATAATGCGGGACGCCGCGCATAAAATTACTGGTGCCGTCGAGTGGGTCGATAATCCAGACATATTCCGCGTTTTCCGGACCCGTTCGCCCACTTTCCTCGCAGATGAATGCATGGTCGGGGTAGGTTTTCTTGAGGTTGTAAAGAATCTCTTGCTCTGAGGCGAGATCAACCTCCGTAACAAAATCTGCCTTTCCCTTGGCCTCGAAGCGGAGCCGTGTTAGGTCATCTGACGCGCGAGCAATAAGGTTGCCTGCTTTGCGGGCTGCGCGAAGCGCGATATTAACCATAGGTTCCATGAAACTATCCGGGTATTCGAGAAGACGCGCGATGATAGCAAGAAGCGCGCGTCGGCGTTAGGGTTTGCTACACTCGCGGCCCAGCAAATTAGGTTCATTTATGAATTCGAACAACATACAAGTTGTACTGGTTAATCCTTCGCATCCTGGGAATATCGGCGCAGTCGCACGCGCTATGAAAAATATGGGTTTACGTAAGTTGGTACTTGTGGATCCCCACAAATTCCCAGATCCGGAGGCCCAGTGGCGTTCCGCGAGTGCTGTCGACATTATTGATAGTGCGAGAGTCGTGAGTTCCCTTGACGAGGCGATCAAGGACAGTCAGTTCGTCGTGGGTACGAGCGCACGCGATCGACGGATACCCTGGCCTGTACAAGACGCTCGTCTGACGGCGCGACGAATCGTTGACCACTCCGTCAGTGAAAACGTATCGATACTGTTTGGTCGGGAGGACAGTGGGCTCAATAATGAGGAGCTCAAGCGTTGTAATTTGCACTGTCACATACCAACGCACCCCGACTATGAGTCACTCAATTTGTCGATGGCTGTGCAGATCGTATGCTATGAGATTCGAATGACGGAACTCGAGGGCACGCTGCCGCGCGAGGAGGATTCCGACTGGGAAAACCCTTTCGCTACGGCCCAAGACATGGAGTACTTCTTTGAGCACCTCGAAGCGACGCTTGTTGACCTTGATTTTTTAAATCCCGCAGCGCCCAAGCGACTGATGACCAGGCTTCGGCGTTTGTTTACTCGGGTACGCTTGGACGAAATGGAGGTGCAAATCCTCAGAGGTGTGTTGAAAGAGACCCGCCGAGTTGTTGGAGAAAATCGCAATAAATAACGCCCTTATGTGGCGCATTGTGTAATTCTTGACTAAACTAGTCAGGTATTCAAAGCGTGCCATTAAATTTGCAATGAAATTGACGACTCGAGGCCGCTACGCGGTGACTGCAATGCTCGATCTTGCCATCCACGGTGGGGAGCAGCCCATTACGCTTGCTGACATCTCGGCGCGTCAAGAGATTTCGCTGTCGTATCTGGAGCAGTTGTTTTCAAAGCTAAGACGGGAAGCGCTCGTGCGCAGTGTGCGAGGTCCAGGCGGTGGCTATCAGTTGGCTCGGTCGAGCGATCTGATTTATGTGGCGCAGATCATCGATGCCGTTGACGAGTCTATCGATGCAACGAACTGTCAGGGGCGTGGCGATTGCAACCACGGTGAGGTGTGCCTTACACATCACCTTTGGCAGGACTTATCGGACCAGATACATGGTTTCTTGAGTGGCATCAGTTTAGATCAATTGGTTAACCGTGACGGTTACCCGCAAGCAGGTTACATGGCTGGGCTTGTCGAAGCGCAACCATTGACCGTTAGAGAATTATAGGCCGAGAGGCTAAAGGACTGATTTATGGGAAAGGCTGAAGTGTTGAATGTGCCGGTCTATTTAGATTACTTGTCGACTACACCGGTGGATCCGCGTGTCGCAGAAGCAATGATCCAGTGTCTTTCGATGGACGGTGTGTTTGGAAATCCGGCGTCACGCTCGCACCAATACGGCTGGAAGGCTGAGGAAGCGACAGAGAATGCGCGTGGCCAAGTCGCCGAGCTACTCAACGCAGATCCGCGTGAAATTGTGTGGACGTCGGGCGCCACCGAATCTGACAACCTGGCGATCAAAGGCGTAGCGCACTTTTATCAGCGCAAAGGAAAGCACATCATCACCTCGAAGATCGAGCACAAAGCGGTGTTAGATACGTGCAGACAGCTCGAGCGAGAGGGGTATGAAGTCACTTACCTTGAACCCAATAGTGACGGATTAACTACGCCTGAGATGATTTCTGGCGCCATTCGTGAAGACACAACCCTTGTCAGTGTAATGCACGCAAATAATGAGATTGGCGTCGTCAATGATATCGCCGGCATTGGTGAAGTGTGCCGTGCACGCGGGGTCATTTACCACGTGGATGCGGCGCAAAGCACCGGTAAACTCCCGTTAGATATGGACGCGATGAAGGTCGACTTGCTGTCGATCTCGGCCCACAAAATGTATGGGCCGAAAGGTATTGGCGCCTTGTATGTGCGTCGCAAGCCGCGGGTGCGACTAGAGGCGCAAATGCATGGGGGCGGGCACGAACGTGGAATGCGGTCAGGGACACTGGCGACCCACCAGATTGTCGGTTTGGGTGAGGCGGCGCGGATTGCTAATGAAGAGATGCACGTCGAGGGCGAACGTCTGAAAGCGCTTCGTCAGCATTTCTGGTCTTCGATTAACGATATTCCCGAAGTCCACATCAACGGCTCAAGAGATCATCGCTTACCGGGTGCGCTCAATGTGAGTTTTGCATTTGTAGAGGGCGAGTCGCTCCTGATGTCATTGAAAGATCTCGCAATTTCGAGCGGCTCTGCGTGCACGTCTGCAAGCTTAGAGCCGTCTTATGTGTTGCGTGCCTTAGGTCTTAACGACGAAATGGCGCACAGTTCTTTACGGTTCAGTTTTGGGCGTTTTACGACGCAGGGCGACGTGGATCAAGCGGCGCAAAGTGTTCGTCACGCGGTCGAAAAATTGCGCGAGTTGTCGCCGTTGTGGGATATGTACCAAGACGGTATTGATCTTGACACCATTGAATGGTCGGCGCATTAACAGGCGCTAAGCGCCGAAAGGAGTAGGTTATGGCTTACAGTGAAAAAGTAATTGATCATTATGAAAATCCCCGAAATGTTGGGAAACTCGATGCCGATAGCGACAACGTTGGTACGGGTATGGTCGGGGCGCCTGCTTGTGGTGACGTGATGCGTCTGCAGATACAGGTGAATGATGAGGGTGTTATCGAAGACGCTAAATTCAAGACCTATGGTTGTGGCTCAGCAATTGCGTCCAGCTCACTGCTCACCGAGTGGGTCAAAGGCAAGAAGTTAGATGAAGCTGCGGCGATTAAAAACACTGAAATTGCTCAGGAGCTGGCGTTGCCACCTGTGAAAATCCACTGTTCAGTGCTCGCTGAGGATGCCATTAAAGCTGCCGTTAAGAACTTTCGTGAGAAGCGGGGCGAGTAATGACCATTAGCGTAACAACCGCTGCCGCCGAACACGTGAGCAAACAGCTGACGGCACGAGGCTCTGGAGAGGGGATTCGCATTGGTGTTAAAACGTCAGGGTGTTCGGGGCTAGCCTACGTGCTTGAGTTCGTAGACCAACGCGATCCTGCGGACACCATCTTTGAAACGGATGGCGTGTGCGTTTTTGTGGATCCGAAGAGCTTAGTGTATCTGGACGGCACCATCGTGGACTTTACTCGCGAGGGTCTGAACGAGGGGCTTGAGTTTAAAAATCCGAACGTCGCGGGTGAGTGCGGCTGTGGTGAGAGCTTTACAGTCTAAGTTCTGGACGTTAGCGCCCATTAGTGAGGTTTCGTGGCCAATTACTTTCAGTCTTTCGACCTGCATCCTCAGTTCGATATCGAGTTAGGTGCACTTGAACAGCGTTATGAGCAACTCATGCGGTTGTGTCATCCGGATCGCTTTGCTGGCTCACCTGCTTTCGAACAACAGGTCGCCGCGAAGCGAAGTGCGGATATCAATGAGGCCTTTGATGTTCTTAAACACGCCGTTAAGCGTGCGGGCCACTTACTGGAGCTTAAAGGCGTTGACTTGGACAAACTTGAGCGGCAACCCGCATCTCCGGACTTCCTTTTTGATCAAATGATGTTGCGTGAGCAGTTACAGGCATTCGATAGCCTCTCCCAGGCGCGTGCTGACGCGCTTGTCGAACAAGTCTGCTCGGCGTACTCGTGCACTGAGGCGAAGTTTGTTGAGCACTTTGAGTCCGGTGATATAACCGCTGCTTCGGCCTCCTGGGTGGAGTTCCACTTTCAGCAAAAATTAAAAGATGAGCTGGTCAGAGCACAAAGCCAGGCGGGCCGTTAGATATGCTACTCCAAATTTCAGAGCCCGATAGTCCAGTAACGAATCAGCGTGTGAGAAAACGTGGTCTCGGTATTGATCTCGGGACGACAAATAGTTTGGTTGCGACCAAGTCAGAGCAAAACACCTCGGTACTTAAGGGTCCCGACGGCACCGCGTTGCTGCCCTCCGTCGTTCACTTTGGTGACAAGGTCACGGTTGGCAATTCAGCACTTGCGTTGGCCGAGAGTGATCCGGGTAATACGGTCGTGTCGGCAAAGCGACTGATGGGCAGAGCACGCGAGGATTTGAGCCACATTCAGTTACTTGGCTTGGAGGATTCGGACAGGCTTGCCTTTGACACCGCCAGCGGACCTAAAACGCCGGTGGAAGTGTCTAGCGAAATTTTACGGGCGCTCTCTGAACGTGCTGCGGCTGTTTTGGGTGAGCCTAACGAGGGTGTCGTGATAACAGTGCCGGCGTACTTCGATGATCGACAGCGACAAGCGACGCGTCAAGCTGCCGAAGTTGCCGGGGTGAATGTTTTGCGCTTGCTCAACGAGCCGACAGCTGCCGCGGTGGCTTACGGTCTTGACGAGACTATTGCTGAGTCAAGCGTAGTGGCTGTCTACGATTTGGGTGGTGGCACCTTTGACATTTCAATTTTGCGCATGGAGCAAGGTTTGCTCCGGGTTCTGGCCACTGGAGGCGACAGTGCGCTCGGTGGCGATGACTTCGACGCTGTGATTGTTGATTGGCTTCAGACCCAATGGTCTCTGTCCGAGCCTACGCATTCTCAAATGCGACAGCTTCTGATGACTGCTCGAAGGGCCAAAGAAGCGTTGACGGACTGTGACGCGGTTACTGTTGATGCGCCCAATTCAGTGGCACCCCAGCCCAGTTGCGAACTCAGTCGCGAGCGGCTTCAGGCGTTATCGCAGACACTTGTCCAGCGCACGTTAGACGCGTGTTCCAATGCAATGGAAGACGCGGGTGTCGAGCAGATCTCGGAGGTCGTTTTGGTGGGAGGATCGACGCGAATGCCACTTGTTCGAGAATCTGTCGCTGACTTTTTTCACAGTGATCCCCTATGTTCTATTAATCCTGACGAAGTGGTTGCACTGGGCGCCGCGATTCAGGCGGATGTATTAGTGGGTAACGGTGATGGCCAGGAAGCGCTGTTACTCGATGTGATTCCGCTCTCTCTGGGCCTTGAGACCTATGGAGGGCTCATAGAAAAGATCGTGCCACGAAATTCGGTACTGCCGGTGGCCAAAGCGCAGGAGTTTACAACAGCAAAAGATGGCCAGACAGGATTAGTGGTACACGTGCTTCAAGGAGAGCGTGAGCGGGTGGAGGACTGTCGTTCGCTGGCGCGTTTCGAGTTGAGCGGTATTCCGCCAATGGTGGCAGGCGCCGCTCGAATCTTGGTGACATTTCGTGTGGACGCCGACGGACTGCTTGAAGTCTCAGCCAGAGAGGAAATAACGGGGACCGAAACCCATCTTGTGGTTAAGCCATCGTTTGGACTCTCTGATGATGAAGTCGCTGCGATGCTTCGATCGAGTCAACAATACGCAGCCGAGGATATGCAAGCGCGTCAGTTGCGCGAAGCGCGGGTGGAGGCGGAGTCTTTATTGCACGGCCTCGCCGGTGCACTGGAGGCCGATGGAGATTTATTAAGTGTTCATGAGCGGCTAGACCTTGATGGTGAAGTCGAGCGATTACTGCAGGTGTTGGACGCGGATGACGTGGATGTCATTCGCCTGCGTGCAGACGAATTGGGTCAGGCGTCGCTTGCGTTTGCTGAGCGACGGATGGATAAAAGTATAAAAGCAGCTCTTGGCGGTGTCGCCGTGTCAGAGCTTGAGTCTTTGGATTAAGGGGCGGGAAATGCCACAGATTATCGTACTACCACACCATGAGATATGTCCTGCTGGCGCGGCGGTGGAAGCCGAGAGTGGGCAGACCGTTTGTGAGGTATTGCTGAAAAACCATATCGATATCGAGCACGCCTGCGAAATGTCGTGCGCTTGCACCACCTGTCACGTGGTTGTCAGAGAGGGGTTTGACTCGCTGAGTGACGCCGACGAGCTGGAAGAGGATTATTTGGATAAGGCTTGGGGACTCGAGCCCGAGTCTCGTCTGTCCTGCCAGGCCGTCGTGGGTGCTCAGCCGCTTGTGGTTGAAATTCCGAGATATACGATCAATCACGCCTCGGAGAAGCATTAAAAAGTACACTTTTGTTGTCATGACAGCCTGAGGCAAAGGCCTTATACTCCGCGCGCGCGACGCACGTGGTCACTGCATGATCAGAGCGAGCGCTCATTTATTTATTATCAGGAGACACCCATGTCCGTTGAACAAACCCTCTCGATCATTAAGCCTGACGCGGTTGCAAAAAATGTTACAGGTCAGATTAACGCGCGCTTCGAAGCCGCGGGACTCCAGATCGTGGCACAAAAGATGTTGCGTTTGTCGGACGACGTTGCTGGCGGGTTCTACGCTGAGCATAAAGAGCGCCCTTTTTATGCGGACCTCGTCGGCTTCATGACCTCAGGGCCTGTTGTGGTTCAAGTTTTGGAAGGTGAGGGTGCGATTCTCAAGAACCGTGAACTCATGGGTGCGACAAACCCAGCGGAGGCAGACGCCGGTACTATCCGAGCTGATTTTGCGAAATCGATTGACGCGAACGCAGTTCATGGTTCGGATGCTCCCGAGTCTGCAGCGAGAGAGATTGCTTACTTTTTCGCCGCAAGCGATCTTTGCGGTCGATAAGGTTCCTTCGCTCACGATGCCAGATGGGGTGATCGCAACAACTAAGCCCATCAGCAAAGTTAACTTGCTGGGCATGACGCGCGCCCAGCTTGAACATTTTTTTGCTGAAATTGGTGAGAAAAAGTTCCGTGCACAACAGGTGATGAAGTGGATTCATCATCAAGGCGTGTGCGACTTTCAGGTCATGACGAACCTTGGCAAGGCCCTCAGAGACCGACTCGAGACACTCGCGGAAATTACGCCTCCAGGCATTAGCAGTCAGCAAGACTCGACCGATGGGACGCGAAAGTGGGCGATCAGCGTTACAGGTGGTGCACTCGTCGAGGCGGTTCTAATTCCAGAGGGGGACAGAGCAACATTATGCGTTTCATCCCAAGTGGGGTGCAGTCTTGACTGTAAGTTTTGCTCAACCGGTAAGCAGGGGTTTCAGCGCGATCTGACTGCCGCGGAAATTATTGGTCAAGTGTGGCTTGCGATCGACTCTTACGACGGTTGGCAGCCTGGCAAAGGACGGGTTGTCACTAATGTCGTGATGATGGGGATGGGGGAACCGCTGCTCAATTTCGATAATGTCGTCTCATCTATGGACCTGATGTGCGACGACCTTGCTTATGGCCTCTCAAAGCGCAAAGTGACGCTGTCGACATCGGGTGTGGTTCCTGCATTAGACAAGCTTGCCGAGTTATCCGATGTCAGTCTTGCCATTTCATTGCATGCACCGAACGATAAGATTCGCGATAAAATCGTGCCGCTTAATCGCCGGTACCCTATCGACAAGCTGCTCAGCTCAGCGCGGGCTTACATCGATGCGCAAACTGATAAGAAGCGCGTGGTAACGATCGAATACACCTTGCTTGCGGGGGTTAACGATCAAGTGGAGCACGCGCAGGAGCTAACGCAGTTGCTCAAGGACTACCCATGCAAGATTAATTTAATTCCCTTTAATGATTTTCCAAATTCCGGCTTTGAACGTCCCAGTGGAAATGCGGTTTCCAGATTCTGGAAAGTCTTGATGGAAGCAGGATTCATCGTCACAGTAAGGACAACACGGGGTGATGATATCGACGCTGCATGTGGACAGCTCGTTGGAGACGTTAACGACCGTACAAAACGTTCTGCTCGATATCGTGCACAATACGAAGAACTTGAGACACTAGAGGGGTAAGACGTCCGGTGAAATACTTTTCACTTCTGATACTCACGGTCTTTTTGAACGCATGTGTGACCGAAACCTCGGGCCCAGAGCCAGTGCCAGTCAATCCGCAAATGGCGCTCGAGCAGCGTGTGGGATTAGCTCGACAATACATTGGTGTCGGTGATTGGGAGAACGCGAAGCGAAATCTTGAATTAGCAGCTGATATTGACCCCAGCAGCCCGGAGGTACTGGAGACTTTTGCACTGGTCTATCAGCGCACGGGTGAGTTTGAGCGGGCTGAACGTAGTTTCGATCGTGCATTAGCACTCGGTGGCGGTTCGCGGATTAAGAATAACTACGCGGCCTTCTTGTTTGCTCAAGGGCGCTACCGCGATTCTGCGAGCGCCTTCGAGGAGGTCACTAACGACACACTCTACAGAGGTCGATCGCAAGCTTTTGTCAATTTGGGGCTGGCCCTATTGCAGACGGGCGATGTGCAAGATGCGCGTGCATCATTTGATCGAGCGTTGCTCATGGAACCACGAAATGCCACTGCGCTGCTGGAGTTGACTCAGATCGCGCTTACCGAGGGTGATGAAGACGCCGCGAGTCGGTATTATGAACGCTATCGGCAAGGGGCACGCAGTCAAACGGCACGAGCCCTCATCCTGGGTGTAGAGATTGCGCGTCTTCAGGACGATGCGAATTTAGAAGCGAGCAATATGATGGTGCTGAGAAATCTTTACGCCGAGACGCCGATTTTTAGGGCGTGGACAGCTGCACAGTTGGAGCAGCGTTAAGACTATAAGAACAATTTAGGGGGGCTCTCCATGAGTCAGGCTTCACCGATCAAGCGTCGTAAGAGCCGCCAGATTATGGTTGGCAACGTACCTGTGGGTGGTGACGCCCCAATCAGCGTTCAAAGCATGACGAATACGGAGACGTGTGATGTCAGCGCGACCGTTGCTCAAATTGAGGCGATTGCTGATGCTGGCGCTGATATTGTCAGAGTTTCGGTGCCGAGTATGGATGCCGCTGAGGCGTTTAAAGAAATCAGAAAAGCCTCCCCCGTACCGTTGGTGGCAGACATTCACTTTGACCACAAAATTGCGCTAAAAGTGGCTGAATATGGGGTGGACTGTTTAAGGATTAACCCCGGTAACATTGGCAAAGAGCAAAAGGTGCGTGAAGTCATTGCGGCGTGCAAAGACAAGGGTATTCCCATTCGTATTGGCGTCAACGCGGGCTCGCTCGGTAAAGAGTTGATGCGTAAGTACCCCGAGCCAACGGCTGAGGCCTTGATTGAGTCTGCGCTGAAAAACGTGGATATCTTAGAGCGACACAACTTTCCCGATTTCAAGGTCAGTGTTAAAGCCTCCGACGTATTTATGGCCGTGGCTGCCTACCGTGGATTAGCGCAACAAATAGAGCAACCTCTGCACCTTGGAATCACGGAGGCGGGCGCACTTAGGGGCGGTACCGTCAAGTCTGCCGTGGGTCTTGGTATGTTATTGATGGAAGGTATTGGCGATACGCTGCGTGTCTCCTTAGCCGCTGACCCGGTGGAAGAGGTCAAAGTGGGCTTTGAGATCCTCAAGAGCTTAAAAATAAGAGCAAATGGTATTAATTTTATCGCTTGTCCTAGCTGCTCACGGCAAAACTTCGACGTTATAGGTACAATGAACGAGCTCGAACGGCGCCTTGAGGACATTCGAACGCCCATGGATGTCGCAGTCATTGGTTGTATCGTTAATGGGCCGGGCGAAGCCAAGGAGGCCGATGTTGGTCTCACAGGTGCCACACCCAGTAATTTGATTTACCTCGACGGGGAGCCGGATCACAAAATCAGTAACACCAATTTTGTTGATCATTTGGAATCCGTTATCCGCAAGCGTGCTGAGAACCTGGAAGCCCAGCGTGCCCGAGAAGAAGCGGACATTATTTCCAGCAGTCACTAGGATACGCAGTTAATGAGTCAGTACCGCGCAGTTCGGGGAATGGTTGATGTTCTTCCCGATGAAACGTCGTTGTGGCAGATGCTTGAGCAAACTGCGCGCGATGTGATTGGCGCACACGGCTATTCTGAAATTCGAACACCGCTGGTTGAACGAACAGAGCTTTTTGCGCGATCCATTGGCGAAGTCACTGATATTGTAGAAAAAGAAATGTACTCGTTTGCGGACCGAAATGATGAGGGTTTATCTCTGCGTCCCGAGGGCACGGCAAGCACTGTTCGAGCAATGGTGCAGCATAATTTAATCCAGTCAGCTCAACGGGTTTGGTACATGGGTCCAATGTTCCGCTACGAGCGGCCACAAAAGGGTCGTCAGCGCCAATTTCACCAGCTCGGTGTCGAAGCGTTTGGTGTGCCGACGCCCGATCAAGACGCCGAGCTTTTGTTGCTCTGCCGTCAATGGTGGAAACGACTCGGTATTGACGATGTTGTGACTTTGGAACTCAATACTATCGGCAGTGCTGAATCTCGGCACGCCTACAAGCAGGCGCTGACCGCGTATCTGCGGCAGCACGTTGAGTCGCTGGATGAGGACAGCCAGCGTCGCCTTGAGACTAATCCGTTGCGCATTTTGGACAGTAAATCTGCGGCGACCCAAAACGTGGTTGCTGACGCACCTGCAATGGCGACGTTTCTGGACGACGAATCGAAGGTGCATCACGACCAGTTGTGCGAACTACTGAGGCAGGCAGGGCTGTCTTTTGTTGCCAATCCAAACCTAGTGCGCGGCCTCGATTACTACAACAAGACCGTTTTTGAGTGGACCACTGATCGACTCGGCGCGCAGGCGACAGTCTGTGGCGGTGGACGTTACGATGGCATGGTCGGTCAGTTTGGCGGCAAGGCGACGCCGGCGGCGGGATTCGCCGCGGGACTGGAGCGTCTTATTATGTTGTTGCAAACGCTCGAGGTTGACGCAACAGACCCCCCAGATTTGTACGTCATAAGTGCGGATTCAAATGCACTTAGCCAAGCGATGCTCGAGGCAGATAGAATACGCACTGAATTTCCGGGTTTACGTGTTGTCCAACACCTCGGTGGGGGCAGTCTTAAGAGTCAATTTAAGCGAGCGGACAAGAGTGGCGCTTCATGGGCCATGGTTTATGGTCCAGATGAACTGGCGCAAGGGACAGTGACTGTGAAGCCCCTGCGAACAAACGAAGAACAGACGAGCCTCGACAGAGGCGCATTGAATGAGTTTTTACACCGGTTAGAACGACTGGCGAGTGATATTGAGGAGTAGGGAGTGGCTGATCACCTTCAAGAGGAAGAGCAGTTAGATGCGATTAAGCAGTGGTGGGACGAAAACCGTGTCTCAGTAATTGCTGCCGTGGTGCTGACAATCGGTGGATCGTTTGGGTGGTCCCAGTATCAAGACTACACGGTGAGCACAGCAGATGCTGCTGCAAATGCTTACGATGAGGTACTCCAGTTAAAGCTCTCTGGCGAGTCTGCAGAGCAACTTGCGATCATGAGCCGCGGTCTACGCGAGCGTCACGCGGGTGACGCGTTTGCTGACTTTGCGTCGCTTCAGGTGGCTTCTGCTGCTGTTGAGGCTGGAGATCTTGCACTGGCAGAGCGTGAGCTTGAGTCGGTCATGGCCAGTGTTGATCTTGAGACAACGGTCGGGCAACTGGCCCAGCTGCGACTTGCTCGAGTCCTCGCTGCAAATGGTAACGAGGCTCGCGCGATTGCTATTTTAGAGTTAGGTAGCGACTCGTTCCCGGCCAGTTACGCACAAGCGCTGGGGGATGTTCACCTCGCCGCAGGTCGACAGGCACAGGCGCTTGAGGCTTACCGTACAGCACAAACAGCGTCGCTATCACTGGGTGGTCAATTGGGCCTTGTTGACCTCAAGGTCAGTGGCTTAGCGCTGAGAGAAACCAACGAGTCTACTGAGGTAAATCAGTAATGAAGCTATGGCGTCTGCTGATTATCAGCGTCTCAGTGGTCACGCTCAGTGGCTGTAGTACCCTCCAGGATTGGTTTAACTCTGATGACGGTGAGGACCTGACTGCTCCGGTTGAGCTCGAGCGAATTGAGGCGACGGTAAAACTCAATAAGCAGTGGTCAACCAGTATTGGAGACGGACAGGGCAATGGGTTTTATAGAATTACGCCCGTGCTTGAGAACGGTGTCATCTACGCCGCCTCTAGCGATGGTGAAGTCGCGGCAATTGATGCCATAGACGGCAATCGACTATGGCGCGTTGAGTTGGAACGGCCACTCTCTGGCGGCGTGGGTTACCACAACGACAGTGTCTATCTTGGTGGCGCTGACGGCTCAGTGCTGCAACTTTCGGCACGAGATGGTCAGGTTCTATGGGAAGCGGCCGTGTCCGGTGAAGTTCTCGCCGCACCCGCAGTCTCTGATGACTGGGTCATTGTTCAGACTTACGACGGTAAACTTTTGGGCTTTGAGGCCGGTGCTGACAAGCCGACATGGACCTTTACGAGCGACGTCCCCGTATTGACGTTGCGAGGGACTTCAACACCCATTTTATTGGGTAATAACGCGATTGCTGGATTTGGCGACGGTAAGGTCATTGCCGTCGATGTGGATTCAGGAAACGTCAGTTGGGAGTCTCGGATTGGTGTTCCACAAGGCAGTTCTGAGATTGATCGAATCGTCGATATCGACGGAACGATCACTCAGCAAGGCGTTGAGTTATTCGTGTCGAGCTATCAAGGACGTGTTGCGGCCTTGGATACGCGCACCGGACGAAAATTATGGCAACAGAACGTGTCCTCGGTCACCGGAACGCACGTGGGTTTCGGCAATGTGTATGTGACCGATGTGGACGGAACTGTCAGCGCATTTCTACGCAATGGGCAGGGCGTCCGCTGGCAAAATATTGAACTGGGTTATCGTGAACTGTCTAGGCCGACCCCAATCAACAGTTACGTCGCTACCGTCGACTACGAGGGTTACCTCCACTTACTGTCGCAAGTTGACGGCACTATTGCTGGTCGGACTAAAGTCGGGGGGAGTGCGGCTCGAGCGGACATGATCTCTGACCGCGGTCGACTCTACGTCTACACCGACAGCGGTCAGCTCCTCGCCTTTGAGTTAGAGGTTCGAGAATAAGCCAATGCTACCCGTCATTGCGTTGGTTGGACGCCCTAATGTGGGCAAATCAACGCTCTTTAATCAACTCACGAAGTCTCGAGATGCACTTGTCGCGAATCTTTCAGGCTTAACCCGTGATCGTCAGTACGGTGAAGGCCGCTGTGATGAGCAGCGCTTCATTGTGATCGATACGGGAGGCATCACCGGCGAAGAGGCGGGCATAGACGCCGCGATGGCGGCGCAATCGCTGGCGGCCATTGACGAGGCTGACATCGTTTTATTAATGGTCGATGGTCGCGCAGGTCTGCAAGTGGGTGACCAAGCGCTGGTTCGTTTGCTGCGCAACCGCAGCAAGCCCTTTGAACTGGTGGTGAACAAAATTGACGGGGTGGGAGAGGACGTAGCAGCGGCGGACTTCCACGGTCTGGGCGTCAGTGGGTTGCATACGATTGCAGCGACACACAACCGTGGTGTGCGCGCAATGATTGCTGAGGTCATGGAACCTTTTGGCGAGACTCACAGCGAGAACGACGATCTAGGCGGTGGTATTCGTGTTGCGGTTGTCGGTCGTCCAAACGTGGGTAAGTCAACGCTGGTAAACAGGCTTTTAGGAGAAGATCGCGTTGTGGTCTTCGATGAGCCCGGTACCACTCGTGACAGTGTCTTCATTGAATATGAGCGGCACGGGCACACCTATACCTTGATCGATACTGCAGGCGTTAGACGTCGAAAGAACGTTAAAGAGACAGTCGAAAAGTTTTCGATTGTCAAAACGTTGAAAGCCATCGACCAGGCCAATGTCGTCATCTTACTGATGGACTCCCGGGAGGGCGTTGTCGATCAGGATCTTCATTTGTTGGGACAGTGCATCGAAGCAGGCCGGGGCCTGGTTGTTGCACTTAACAAATGGGATGGCATGGAGGCTGATGAGCGTGAGCGTGTCAAAGTCGAGCTTCAGCGGCGCTTGATTTTTGTGGACTACGCGGACATTCATTTTATTTCCGCGCTTCACGGGACCGGTGTGGGGCATTTGTACGATTCTATTCATGGAGCCTACGAATCGGCCACTCGTAAACTGACAACGCCAAGGTTGACCAAATTACTTGAGGATGTGGTCGGGAGCCATCCACCGCCGATGGTCGGCGGTCGTCGCGTGAAGCTGCGATATGCGCACATGGGAGGACATAATCCGCCGAGAATCGTGATACACGGGAACTCTACTGACAACTTACCCCAAAGTTATGTGCGGTATTTGGAGAACGCATTTCGCCGTGAGCTTGATCTTACTGGAACGCCCATTCGGATTGAGTTGAGAACAGGGGAAAATCCTTACGCAGGACGAAAGAATAAACTAAGTGAGCGTCAAGTTCAGCGTCGAAAACGACTCGTGTCTCACATCAAGAAAGCGGACAAGAAGAAGAAAAATAAAAAGACGCAGTAAGTTTCAAATAAACTAAATCTCCGCACATTTATTTGTATAAATTATGAGCGAGATATAAGTCATTTATTTCACAAATACACAAAACTCCCACATAGTGTGCGCACTGAATCTGACATTACGTTGAGTAGGGGTGTGTTGTGAGCAATTACCTGGAGCAAGTTGATAATCTGGCGGGTCTGGCAACGGCCGCCAATGGTGTGAGTGCGGAGCAAGCAGTGCGCATGCGGCTGCAAAATCAGTTCAAGACGGGGCTCGATGTGGCGCGATATACCGCAGACATTATGCGACGCGATCTCGACGCCTACGATGCGGATACGTCTCAGTACACGCAATCATTGGGCTGCTGGCATGGATTTATTGGCCAACAGAAAATGATTGCGATTAAAAAGCATTTCGGTGATACCCGCCGTCGTTACCTCTACTTGTCCGGTTGGATGATTGCGGCGCTGCGGTCGGAATTTGGTCCATTACCTGATCAGTCGATGCACGAAAAAACATCAGTGCCATCGCTTATTGAAGAGCTTTATACGTTTCTGCGACAGGCTGATGCTCGTGAGCTTGGTGGTCTGTTTCGTCAACTCGATGCGGCGCGTAATGAGAATAACGACGTTCAAACGCGTTCGATTATTAATCAGATTGATAATTTCGAGACACATGTCGTCCCGATTATTGCAGATATCGATGCTGGATTTGGTAATGAGGAAGCGACTTACCTGCTCGCTAAGAAGATGATCGAGGCGGGCGCTTGCGCAATTCAAATTGAAAATCAGGTCTCTGATGAAAAACAGTGTGGGCACCAGGACGGAAAAGTCACGGTCCCCCACGCTGACTTTCTCGCAAAGATTCGCGCGGTTCGCTATGCGTTCATCGAACTTGGTGTTGAAAATGGCATTATCGTCGCGCGGACAGACTCTCTCGGAGCCGGTTTGACCAAACAAATTGCGGTCACCAATGAGCCCGGTGATCTGGGTGATTTATACAACAGCTTTATCGACGGTGACGTGGTGCAAAGTGCTGACGATTTGGCCAACGGCGATGTTGTGATGAAAGCTAATGGCGAACTGATTCGTCCAAAGCGTCTTGCGTCTGGATTGTTTCGGTTCAAGCCCAACACGGGTGAGGATCGTGTCGTTCTTGACTGTATTACGTCACTTCAAAACGGCGCTGATCTATTATGGATTGAAACAGAAAAGCCCCACGTCGGTCAGATTGCGCAAATGGTGAATCGAATTCGTGAGGAAGTGCCTACCGCTAAGCTGGTTTACAACAACAGCCCTTCGTTTAACTGGACATTAAATTTCCGCCAGCAGGTCTTTGATATTTGGGCAGAAGAAGGGCGCGATGTCTCCGCGTATACGCGTGATGAATTGATGGCAGCGCACTATGATGACACTGAGCTTGGGCTTGAGGCAGATCGTAAAATTCAGTCTTTCCAAGCTGACGCGGCGCGTGAAGCCGGTATTTTCCATCACTTGATTACGTTGCCGACGTACCACACGGCGGCATTGTCCACGGATAACCTGGCCAAAGAGTACTTTGGTGAAGCGGGCATGCTGGGCTATGTTGCCGGCGTTCAGCGAAAGGAGATTCGTCAGGGCATCGCCTGTGTGCGGCATCAAAATATGGCGGGCTCGGATATGGGTGATGATCATAAGGAGTACTTTTCGGGTGATGCGGCGCTTAAGGCAGGTGGCGCGGACAATACAATGAATCAATTCGGGTAAGCATGCCGAATAAGTTGTTAGCGCCCGGTCATTTGGCCGGGCTTTTTTTTGACCGTGACTTGCCAAAGCGCGCAGACCAAAGCAAAGTTCCAAAATGAAATGGGAAAACATAGATCAACAGGTATGTTCAGTTGCCCGCGCACTGTCGATTGTGGGTGAGCGATGGACGCTGCTCATTATTCGCGATGCGTTCAAGGGCACTCGGCGGTTTGAAGGGTTTCATAAAAACTTAGGTGTCACGCGGCACAGACTGACGGAGCGTCTAACGATGTTGGTCGACTCGGGGGTCTTGACGAAAGTGCCGTACCGGACGAATCCCGAGCGCTTTGAATATCGCCTGACGCGGATGGGGCTTGGTCTTTACCCCGTTTTAATGAGCCTGAGTCATTGGGGCGATCAATGGCTGGCGGATGAAAATGGACCACCGATGACGTATTGGCACAGTCGATGCGCTAGCGGATGTGATCCTCAACTCGCCTGTAGCGGCTGTGGTGAGCCCCTACGCCCGGAAGAGGTATCCGCCAAGCTAGGCACTGAGTTGAGTGAATATGTGGCACACTTGGAACGTCAGGGTTTGTCCGTGCCCAGTGATGCCGAGTTGCCCAGGCAAGCCGGTGAATACCGTTTAGCCCAGAATAAAAAGGAATGAGGAATATGAATCAGCAAGCGAACAATCTGATTATGAACGCTGACGAGAACATGGGTAATGTTGAGCGTGCCCCCCTTGATGAGCAGCTTTTCCGGAAGCAACGTTTAGCGGCTGCGCTGCGTATCTTTGGGCGTTTCGGATTTGATGAGGGTGTCGCGGGCCATATTACCGTCCGAGATCCACTGGATCCTGAGACATTTTGGGTCAACCCCATGGGGCGGTCATTTAAGATGATGCGCGTATCGGACCTCATTCGTGTCGATCACAGTGGGACGATTGTCGAAGGAAGCGGTATTTTAAATGGCGCCGCCTTTACCATTCACAGCCAGATTCACGCGGCGCGTCCCGACGTGACCGCGGCGGCGCATGCCCATTCTATTTACGGTAAAACCTGGTCGACACTTGGGCGGCTGCTCGATCCGTTGACCCAAGACGCCTGTGCTTTTTATGACGATCACGCCTTGTTAGACGATTACACGGGTGTTGTTGTCGATATGGACGAGGGCGAGCGTCTTGCGAAGACCCTGGGAGAGGGTAAGGCCATTATTTTGAAAAATCACGGGCACCTCACTGTCGGTCAGTCCATTGAAGAAGCGACGTGGTGGTATGTGACGATGGAGCGTTCATGCCAAGCACAGCTGATGGCCGAGGCGGTCGGTAATACGAAACCTATTCCTCATGAAATGGCGCTACACACACAAAAACAAGTGGGAAGTACGCTTGCCGGGTGGTTCAGTGGACAGCCACTTTTTGATGTTATTTTGAGTGAGCAACCCGAACTTCTAGACTGACAGTCGGTGGGTGTTTTGCTTGTCGGTTAGCGTACTAGACTGATGCAGAAAAATGGCGTCGGTTGAACGCGCCCAACAACACCGCAACGTTGAGCGCTTGAACTGCTAATAAAGGGTAATGAATGGCTTGAACGAGCGTCGGTGGGTCATCGGTTCCGAGCGCGTGGCGCGCCCATTGGTAGAACGCGGCTGCAAAAGCAAGACCGAGTAGCGCTCCGACGGACTTTCCAATATCCACGATCTTGAGTTGATCCTTCGCGATGAGCAGGGTTTCAAATCGAACGAGGTAGCTCCCGAAAATCAGTGCGACCTGAAAACCCAGATAAATACCTGCGGCTAGTGCGAAGCCCGGCGGGTAGAGCAGAATAGCGATGACGCTAATGAGCGCGACGACCTCCACAGTGATCGAGATTCGAAAAAACCACTTGAGATTAAATAGCCGCGAATAGGCCAGCGCAACCACTGATGTACCGATGCTGAATCCAATACCCCCTGCAGAGAAAATCTCAGGCGCCAGGGGCGTCATTAAACCAACGTAGGCAGTACCCCAAACCCCTTGGAAAAATGCATTGATGGATTTATAAGCAATGAATCGATTGAGACGAATGGCCTTGTGGGTCGCCTCCGCCATCTAGTAGTCAACGCCTTTTCGCGCTTTAACGCCCGCATTGAAGGCATGCTTTACATCTTTGACCTCTGAGACGGTGTCTGCCAGGTCTTGAAGTGCTGTGCCGCCACCGCGGCCGGTGATGACAACACTTTGATGCTGAGGCCGACCATCAACGGTGGCAATGACTTCGGATTCGCTGAGGTAACCAAAGGCGAGCATATACGTGAGTTCATCAAGGATAACGAGGTCGTAATTGGGATCCGACAGCATGCGAGCGGCCTCGTGCCAAGTTCGCTGCGCAGCGTCAATATCGGCTTGCCGATCTTGTGTGTCCCATGTAAACCCCGTACCCATTTGATAAAAATCAGACTGAGGCAGGTTTTCGCGCGCGAAGAGTTCTTCTCCTGATAACTGTTCGCCCTTGATGAACTGCACAATACCGACTCTCTGGCCATAACCCATTGCGCGCATGACCATACCAAATGCAGAACTGGTTTTGCCTTTACCATTGCCCGTAAGCAACACCACGAGGCTTTTTTCAGTGTCCGCTGCAGCGATAGAGGCGTCGACGTTTGTCTTCTGTTTCTCCATCGACGCTTTGTGTTTTGCGTCCTTGTTCATCGAAGATCCTTAAAGCGTAAGATTTATACCCAGATACAGTGCCCGACGAGGGCTGCGATATCCAACAATGTCGGTGTACTTCTGGTTAGCCAGATTTTCCGCTCGAACCGAGAGTTTGACATTGTTTGTGATGTCGTAGGCGTAACTCGCATCGACGACCGCGTAGTCCTCGAGGTCGCCCCCAAACTCGTCTACGCGATCTGCGATCTGACGCGCTGTGAGCATCCAATTTGACCGATCGTCTGTGTAGCGGGCGCTCAGTTGAGAGGTCAGACCAGGACGATAGGGCAGTGGGGCGCCGGAAGCATCGTCAGCGTCGAGTTGGGACACAAAGCCGCTAACAGCGAGGCGATCCGAAAGCTGCCATGAGGCTGACGCCTCTATGCCGGTTGATTGGCTCTTACCCTGAATCTGGACATAACCACTGTAGCCCACTAAGTCGAAAATAATTGCGTCTGTAATGTCCTGATCGAAGTAGGTGACCTCCCAGACCAACGCGCCACTGGTGTCACGTAAGCCCAGCTCCCAACCAGCGCTTTGCTCCTCAGACAGCGGTTGATCGGCTGCGGGAGTGTAGGCCCAGGGCCCACTGTTGTAGCCGATTTCATAGGGCGATGGCGCTCTGAAACCCGTGCCCGCCGCAATTTTAAGCACAACATTATCCAGTGGGGTTTGAGAAAGGGCCGTGACCCTCCAAGACGTGTGACGACCGAAATCGTCGTTATCGTCCGACCGGATGCCCGCGGACAGTGTGAGTCGCTCTGACTGGCGTCTTAGGTTTACAAAAGTCGCGTTATTGTCGCGCGTGCGTTGATCAGCACCGTCGTCGTATCCCTGTTCATCGAGATCAATCCCCACGGTGAGGCTCAAGTCGTTCGTCAGATTGCGACTGTGCAGGGCCGAGATCTGACGATTTTTACCTTGAGTACTAAAACCTACGGTATTGTCTGTTGCATAGGCTCGTTCGCTATTGCTCTCGCTCCATCTGACTTGCGACGATTGGCCCTCGCCAGTGTGCTGAAGCAGCAGTGATTGGCTGTCATTTTGATAATCGTCTCGACAATTATTGCTGGTGGTAAAGCTCGCCGTGTAGCACAGATCGTAGTCCGTCTCAGCACGGACCTCACGGGCACTCAGGGTTGCGCTCCAATTTCTCCAGGTTGGCGTGGTATAGGTGAGCTGGTAACTCTCGTTGTCATAGCCATCGTCGTCGTTAAGGGTGACGTCATCGAGTCGGGCATTGAACCCGTCGAGCGTCATCTGACTGATGGAAATCGAGCCCTCACCGAGGTCACTTGTACCCGAGCTCAAGACAATTGACTCGCTTTGAAAACCGTATCCTCCCAGCTCAGCACTCATTAAAACAGAGGGCTGACTCGACCCTCTTCGACTACTCAGAGCGATTACCCCACCGGCGTCAGCACCCCACAAAAGCCCTTGAGTCCCGCGCAATACCTCGATGCGGTCGAGCGAATTTGACACGATGTGTTCCATACGAGGACCAATTTGAGGCGACGAGGGGTCGCTAATATCAACACCGTCGAGTAACACCTTTGTTCTAAAACCATCTTGACCGCGTATCCGCACACCGCTGACTGCACCGATGCCGCCCGTTTGAGTGGCGGTAATGCCGACCTCTGATTCAAGCAGCTGTGGTAACGTTGCGGAGCCAAGCGCAGAGATCAGCGCTCGATCAAGCACGTTGACTGACACGGCTAACGCGTCACTTGCAGTGTTTATGCGGTCCGCGACAATAACCGTTTCTTCGATCGTGCTGGCAATTAGCGATTGGGGGAGGAAAGCTAGCAGCGCTGCAGCTGCAAGCGGACTGCGCGAGAAATTCAATGTCATAAAAGGCTCCTGTAACTCACATTCAGAAGCGGGAGACTGCAAAGAGGTGGCGTACTCGAGTGGCATCGGGCACTGACCCTCTGCTGGTGCCCACCGCGCCATTGGGTTTTTTTAGGCAGGTATCGGGCTCGGACCACGCGTGACACGTTGTCTGTACCGTTGCGGGGGCAGCGCTGGCTCATCCAGACTTCCCTTTTAACCTACCCGAGCGTTTCACACCTGTAGGCACCTAAGGGGCGGACGGTACGCGCTTGTTGCCAGCGAGTCAACGCGCTTTTTGTGCTAGGGTTCGCGCATGAATGATGCCGAAAAAAAGGCCGCGCGCGTGGCGCAGTGGCGCCCGTTTGTTGCCGAATGTCTGGGACGTGAACCACGGGGATTTCGCGATGTCGCGGCCCTTAACGCTCGCGGCGAACCGTCGGTAATCGAAGTGTGCTCGGTGGTCGATGGTAAGCCGTTCCCGACCCTTTATTGGTTGATCGATGCCGCGCTATCGCTGGACATTGACCGCCTTGAAGCCGCCGGCTGGATAGCAAAATTACAGAGCGAAATCGCAGACAGCAGCGCGTTCCAACGTCGTATGAATAACGATCATCGAGCACATATTGCACTGCGAGACAGTCTTCTTTCTGATGACGATCGCCGAGTGTTGACTGCGAACGGAATGGCCTCGGCGTTATCAGATCGAGGCATTGGCGGCATTAGCGAGCCCGATCGTGTGCGTTGTTTCCACACGTGGTACGCGGCCCATTTGGTCGTGCCCAATAGTGTTGGCGCTGTAATCGACCGGCTATTAAGTGGCGTCATTGAGGCGCCGTTAATTGAAACTACACCGGTCGATCTTTAAGGTATTGATATTACCCGAAGTGACAGAAGCAGAGCTTATTGCCCTCGGCATCCCTGACGTACGCCCCGTAAAATACGTCCGGAATACGTTGCCCTGGTGCGCCATCACAGGTCGCTCCTAACGAAAGAGCCTTTTCATAAAGTGCGTCAACACCCTCCGGACTACCGCCGTGAAAGGCAACCATGACACCGTTTCCTGCGCTTGGTGCTTCCTCGTCATACGGCGTGCAAATCGCTAGCGCAGCCTCCGCAAGTGATGAGCCAAAAAATACAATGCGGTCCGTCCCCATGAGTTTTTTCCAGCCCATTGACTCGGTGAGCGCTGTGTAAAATTCGACTGCCGCGTCAAGATTGGAGGCGCCAAGGGTTGTGTAAGCGAGCATAGAAACATCCTTTTTATAAGTTCAAATCAGCGATGCACTGTACCTGCGCTGCGAGCGAATAACGACCGCAACTCAGTAATTGTTCAGCTTTTTGCCACCGGGGTCTTGTCAGACCGTGATGGCGGTTGCGGTGTCGACGGGAGAGTGACTGGACATGTTTTAATTTTATCACCCACGAGGCGGGTCTTTACCCGCTTTTCTGCTGCAACTCTCAAGAAAACTTAAAATTTTTGTCGCGTGTGCTGCAAGGGTCGTCAAAAAAGGGGCTGCGGCGCAGGTGTTTTCTATTAACTGTGTGAGGCTGAGACTTTTGACGCGGACACAGTATTTTCGTTTTGACTCCAGTACTCGCTACCGACGGATTTTGACGCCTTATGCGTTTGTCAGAAACCTCATCGTAGGCAACATGAGTGGTTGTATTTGAGGCAATTGTCTTCGGCTTATATCAGCCACTTCACGGGCCTACCGGGTTAGTATTTTGTGTGGACTTAAGCGCTCTTACTTTACGTGGATGGCGGCGTCCCGCCTAAGCTTAGGGTGAGCAGTAAGTCTCTGACGACTTCGAGGTGTGTGTGGCCGCGTGATTTTTCGTTAGCCCGAAGCTCAAAAAGATACTCGATCAGGTCAGTGTGCTCGTCAAGTTCCGGCGAGTTCGCAAGTGTTTTCAGATTTTCAGCGTTTACATTTGCACGTCGCCAGGCGGCGGTGCTGCATTCAATTTTTCGACACGCTGTAATCGTGTGATTTTCGCTCAAACCCTCGGACTCTAAGAGGCTCCTGAGTTGCCCGACGGTCTGTTCGAGTTTGTCCCAGTCTTTGTCAAGATTATGCTTGAGCACCCGTCGCCTCAGTTTTAAAAGGCGGTGTTGCGCCTTCTCAAGCGCCGTGACGTCGAGACCCGCTTCCAAGTCTTCGTGGGGTAACGAGTCAAGGTAGCCGAACCACCACCGCTTTACGCGTTTCCACTCGTCGCTACTCAGGAGCCTGTTGCAGCGGCTGATCGAAGCTTCTGACAATCTACCTAGGGGGCTTGCTGTGTACTGCAGGTCTCTCTTCGAGAGTGAATTGCGCAAGAGATCGACCAAGGTCAGCCAGGCAATGCCTGCGCTTAACTTTTGCTGAAATTTTAACCAGCGCTTGCCTTGCTTGTTTGAGTCAGCTGCCGGAATCGAATGTAACTGCCCGGTAATGGCGGTGATAGTACTATCAAATCGTTGCATCGGACCAGGGTAGAGTGGCGCTGCAATCCACTCAGCACGCGCCCGCTCAAGCTGCTTACTCAGTTCAACGAGCAAAAGCCTGCGCGGGAGGTGTTTCGGGTCGTCCTCTGCCATGATTTCTCTGCTTAGAGATGGGTGGGCTGTGAGCTCCAAGCGGTCATGTTAACATCTCGTCAGACAGCGACCAGTAGTCCCTGGAGAAGCCTATGAAGCCCACTGAGGTACTTACGACAGAGCAGCGAGACGCCGTACTGCAGCGCAGCGATATCAAGGCCTTGAGCGCAGTAATGGGCACCTGGACGTTAACGCTGACTACTCTGATGATGGTTGGCCACTTTCCGAGTATCGTAACACTGGCACTCGCGTGGATTGTGCTGCCCGGTCGCCAACTGAGTTTGGCCGTTCTAATGCATGAAGCGGGTCATGGCAGCTTGTTCAAAACACGAGCGCTTAATCGCTGGGTAGGACAATGGCTCTGCGCCTTGCCCGTGCTCAGCGACTTTGATGCCTACGCTCGCGGTCACCAAGCACATCACCGTCTGGCCGGGACGGCAGACGATCCTGACCTTCCGAACTATCACGCCTATCCGATTTCGAAGGCGAGTCTAAAGCGTAAGTGGTTTAGGGACTTAACGGGGCAAACAGGGTTTAAAGTATTGCAGGCGCTTGCTCGCGGGACTGCGAGTCAAATGAGTCGCGAGACTCCGACCTCTGATCGGTTGGTGTACCGACAAGTCATGGTTCACGGGGTGTTTATTGGTGTTCTCGCCGCATTGGGTATTGCGTGGACCTGGTTTGTCTGGGTATTCACGTTTTTGACCTCCTACATGTGGGTCGTACGCCTGAGACAAGTGGGCGAACATGCGGTTGTGCCTGACCTTTACAACCCTGATGTCCGCGCGAATACAAGAACCGTGGAAGCACCGATATGGCAGCGTTTTCTGGTGGCTCCCAATAACGTCAATTACCACCTCGAGCATCACTTTATGGCGGGCGTTCCCTGTTATAACTTGCCTAAACTTCGATCATTGCTCAAAGAGCAAGGGCTTCTCGACAACGTCCCCTCGGTCGCAGGTTACGGTCAAGTGTTAAAAATGGCGATGATTCGTTAGACATTTGTTGCTTTGCTTACCACCTAAGGTCAGACGAGATGTCGACTGCTGGTGTTTATACACTATCTGGCTGAACTGATCTTCCCCTGTACACGTCTCTTCTGAGAGTCTGGTGACCCCTGAAAAAGGGCTATTGATTCATCAGACCAAGGAGGGTCTATATGAGACGTTTGAGCACCACTGCACTGGTAACGCTGTCACTTTGCTTGTCACTACCGGCTGCGGCATTACCCCGAGACGCCCTGATTAACAACACGCTATCACTGCCGGGCGAACTGAAAAAATCTGTTTTGTTAGAGCACGAGTTAGCTGACGTTAGAGGGGCGGTATGGCCTCTGATTTTTGGTATCGCGACGGTCGACTTGGCACTTCAGGCCTATTACTTTGGGGTTTATATCCCAAAGACGCGAGGTGGTCGCGGTTAGCGCCCAAACTCATTCCAACGAGCCGTCGTACCGGCGGCTTTATTTGAGGGAGCATCCATGGCCACTTCGAAACAGAGGTTAGCTCAAAAATTTGCCGTATTCGCGGTTGAGCACAAGCGACGACAAATCTTCTGGTCGACGATGACACAACCGACCATCACCTGGGTGGCATTAGGATTGACCTACTCGACCCTGACTAGCGATGGTACGGCTCAAAACGCTTGGTTCGCAGGGATGTTCGCGCTATACGGCGCGCAGATTGCCTACGCTTGGTACTTGTCAGAGACGACTAAGTGAACGTTCCTGTGTGGATCGTCGTGCTAGTCATTTTATGGGTCACGCCGCTGGCCAATGCTTCGAACGATATGCATTCAAATCACATTGCTCTAGTAAAACAGACGTCACCTTTTAATTGCGGGCTTGCAGCGCTTGCGATGCTGTTGTCGGCCGGTACGCCCAAGCCGGTCACACTGACTTCGCTCTCGGGTCTTGCAATCACACTGATAGCGCCTGCGTCTCAAGAGTACCGAGATCGTGGATTTTCGGTGAGTGAATTGCAGCGATTAGCCGCTGCATACGGTCAGGCGCTTACAGCGCGATGGATGACGACCGACACGCTGCTAACTGCCTCGTTTCCCCTCATTGCGTGGGTGCAGCTCGATGACCTTGGACATTTCACTGTCGTTGAAGGAATTGACCGCGGTCATGTTTCAGTCGCAGACCCTACTCGCGGCTATCTTTCGCTGGATCTTGACGATTGGCAGAGTATTTGGCTCCAGGGCAATCAAGGGATTGCCCTGGAGCTTTGAGCACGGCTTGCGCGTGTTTACGCGAGATCGTGATGAGTCCAGCCTAGATCAACAAGTGCCTGACTCGCTGCTGTCTTGGGGTCTGTCAAGATCACCGAACAGCCGACTTCCGGTTTCAGGTAGGTGTCTGTCACCCGCCGCAAATCTTCTACCGTTGTCGACACAATTGACGCTCTGAGTTCGCGTTTGTGATCTGCAGTTCGGCCGTAAAGACCGTCATAAAACGCCTTTTTGACTTCACCTGAGGGTGATGCGGGCTTATCCAAGCTCGAAATGACGCTGAGAATAGCCTCTTCTAAAGCCAATGAGTCAGGCTCAGCCGAGAGTACCCAGTCGATCGACGCGTCAAAGTCAGAAAGGGTTTCTAGATTTCGAGGGTCTCGGTACGAAAAGAAACGGAAGGCACCCACATTGCCGTCGTGACTTGCACCGCCACCGTAGGCACCGCCTTGCTCGCGTATGCTTCGATGCAAAAAACCATTTCTGAGGTAGGCCGCTAACACCGAAAGTGTCGGCGCATCTGGGTGGCCACTCGACACTGTCGGGTAAGCCTTTGCGCAGAAGTTTACCTGCGTATTGGCTGCCCAGATTTGATTGCTCCCACCCGCGCTTTCTGACAATGACCACGGCTGCAGGTTTCCGGCAGAGGTCAGTCCATGTGCGGCACTCCTCAACTGGTTTGTTGCTGCCTCGCAGTTTTGAGAATCGCTTACCGTCAGCAGGTTTACCGACGATGTGGTGAGTAGATGCGTTCGCAGTGCGGTCAGTTCCTCACTCAAAGATCTAAGGCTCGACGGATCTGCTAAGCTATCGTCTAAGTGACGGAGGCGGGCGATACCCTCAAGCCCGCTTTGTCTGTGGTAAAGATTTGCCAAGGGACTCATGCTTGCGCAAGCCGCAGTCATCGCTAGGCTGTGGCCTGCCCCCGAGATGCTCTGATCTCTGCGGGCGCGTATCTGTTTAACCAATTCTCGAACACGATCGGCCTCAACAAATGACGCCGCAGTCAGTGTGTCCGTCATTAAGCGGGTTTGATCGGAAACTTTGTGCGCGAGCGCTTTAGAGGACATGACCAAAAAGCCAGAGATGTCATTGACATCGGATCTGGATGCCCGAGTGGACACACTCAGACTCAAACTGCCTACACTTGCAGACTGCCGGTCTTGGATCTCAAGGTACGTCGTGTCCCCTAGTCCCACCTCAGTGGCAAGGGCACACAGAAGGGGAAGTCGCTCTTGTTGAGCGGGGGTCAAGACCGGTAATTTCAACGCGATCTGTTGATAGACTAAGCCGTTGGTACCTGCCGTTCCAACAAAATGTTGTGTCTGTTCATCAATATCTAGACGCGTCAATGCGGGCGTTACAACGTCTTTTGGAATATCAGCAAGACCTACTTTGGGCAGTATGCTGACGTCATCCACCTGATTTTGGCGGTCTTCCAGGTCCTGCGCGAGTTTGCGGATGTTGTCGATAGCGGACTGATCGAGATCTGCTCTTATTGCCTGTAAGCGAGCTGTCTCGCGTTCCTTGCGCTGCTGGTCAAGTCTGGAGTCAGGTGCGACAACAAGGGTCACTCGATGCGGATTCTCAAGTACGAGTTCACGTAACCGAGTTTTGATAAAGTCAGGATTCGTGATCTTTTGGCGTAATCGCTCTACCGCGGGGCTGAGATCAAGCGCGGCGACAGCGTCGCCGTTATGCGTCGCAGCCCCAAGAGCCCGAAGCATTAAATTGAGTCCGTAAGGCATTCCATCACCTGTGATTTCACGCTGGTGCAATTCGATCTGATGCAATATCGCTTCGAGTCGCTCTGGGCTCACCCCTTCGTCTGAGACGGTTCGAATAACGTCAAGGACTTGAGTCTCGAACGCACTAGCTTGGTCCTCATTACTCCCCTCGATACCGCAGCAAAGAACCATTTCCCGCATGGAGTCTTCGAGACCACATAGCGGTGACGGTGCTGTCCCAAGATCATTGGTTTCTAACCACTGCATGAGCGGTGAGGCGCTGTTTTCCATCAGTACAGAAGATAAGAGCTGTGCTTCCAAGAGTGTGTCTAGGTCTGAGCTTTCGCCCAACTTCCACCCCATGATTAGGTGTGTTTTGTCGCTCGTGTCGGTGTCTTCGAGGGCGTAGTGATGTGCGGCACGTCTGGGTTCTGAAAAAGGCACCTCAAGACCGACTTCAATCTGTTCACTGGATTTTTCAAAGCGCCCGAGAGCCTCGCGCTCAAAAACATCATGGTGCTGTGAGACTGGAAGATTGCCAAACGTCAGTAAAATGGCATTACTGGGGTGGTAGTGGCCTTTATAAAATGCCATCAGCTGCTCGTAGCTAAGATTTGGTATCGCCTCAGGGTCACCGCCACTGTTGTGGTGATAAGTGCTTGTGGGGAATAACTCAAAACAAAGTCGATCCCACAAGACAGACGATATTGAGGACATAGCACCTTTCATCTCGTTGAAAACGACGCCTTTATAGACCAAAGGCGCGTCGGGATCTTCAGTTGCCAGCTCAATACGATGTCCCTCTTGTGCAAAGTCGAGAGGATCAAGTCGAGAGAAAAATACAGCATCTAAATAAACAGAAAGTAGGTTGTCAAAATCTTTTGGATTTTGTGTGGCGAAGGGGTAGGCGGTCCAGTCTGAGCTGGTGAACGCATTCATAAACGTGTTGAGAGAGCGCCGTAACATCATGAAAAACGGGTCGCGGACCGGGTACTTCTCACTGCCACACAGCACTGTGTGTTCCAAAATATGAGCGACGCCGGTTGAGTCCTCCGGAACAGTCTTCAGCGCTACCATAAAAACGTTCTCGTCCGAGTCGGTTGCCATGTGTAGATGCCGCGCGCCGGTTGCCAAGTGCAGATACTCTTGCACCTCGATGCCGAGGGATTCAATGGTGACTTTGCGCGCCAGCTCGAAGGCTGGGTGAACTGATGGTGTCGCTACTGCATTCATGTTTTTTCCTATGGTTTCTTGCCGGACCGTTCTACCGGTTTAATCCGGTAGAGATAAGGCCATCGTTTACCGCTTAACCAGATTCCCTTGTTACGGGGATCAAAAGCAATGCCGTTGAGTACATCGGTACCTGGCTGGCGTTCGCCTGCGGGTAATAAGTGCGAGACGTCAATGATACTGCTGATTTGCCCTGAGGTGGGATCGATTCGCACAATCTGATCAGTGAGCCATACATTTGCCCAGATTTCCCCATTGATCCATTCAAGCTCGTTGAGTCGGGAAATAGGCTTTCCGTTAAGCGTGACCTTGATTGTTTTGACTTGCTTGCTGTCCTGCCATACGGACAACTGAGCTGTTCCGTTGGAGACATAAAGCTGTTCACCATCGCTGGTGACGCCCCATCCCTCCCCAGGCAATGGGATTGTCGAGATAATGGACAGATCTTGAGGGTCTATAACGAGCATCTTTTGCGATCGCCACGTCAGTAGATACAGCTGTCCTCCTAACTCGGCCAAGCCCTCTGCAAACCATTTGCTAGGAAGATTCTTACGGCTGCGATTAGTCATGGAGGGCCAGTCCGATCGTGCGATAAACGACTCGCCGTAGAGACCCGAGCTGACCCACAAGGCATCATTCCAAATTAAGAGACCTTGCGTGAAATTTTCGCGATTAATGGCGCGTTTCTCGACGACCTCATAGTCAAAGACCTGAATCTCGTCTGCGATCAGGTCTGACGACAGCCCAGGCACCATGAGTAAAAGTGTTAGCGCTATTTTTAAGCCCGGGTTCAGGCAGGGAGTGTTCATCAGTTCCCCTTAATCAACCGGCGCTTTAAAAATCGCGCCGGGGAGATTGCTTGTAGCAGGTAGCGAGGCAGCGGAGGCGCCCGTCGGAACATTTGAGACACGAGGACTTCCGCGAGAATGGGCGCTGAGGTGAGCCCGCGTGACCCCAGGCCGGTCATAAGCCAAAGACCTGAATAGTTCGGTTGCTTTGCATTAATTATTCGCTTTCTGTTGTGCCTCAATCCTGCGAAGGTCGCATTAAATTCGGCCTCGTTAGGAACTGAGCCGACGATGGGAAGGTAATCGCTAGTGGCGCAGCGAATAGCCGCGGCACCACGAAGTGACTCGGCTGTGACGGATTCGGCAAGCGAGGGGATATTGTGAATGAGCTGGTTAACGTTGGTTTGGTGATCCTCGTCACGTTCATCTGTCTCGACGTCGTTGAGACCGTAGGTGGCTCCGACACAATGTGATCCAAGTCGTGCTGGGGGGGTGTAACCTTCATGGCAGACGGTGCAGTTGAGGTGCGCCAGTGCGCCCTTTGAATCAAGCATGGTCGTCTGTCCGCGAATTGGCTGGAGCGGGAGCCAACTCAGTCTCTTGTCTTGATTCGCAGCCCATGCAGTGGTTACGACACTGGTGTCGCCGACCGCCAAGGTTTTTCCTTCGGCGTTACAGGCGATCCAGAGGAGAGAGTCGTGCTGTTCAAGTGTGATGGGACCCACACCCTCAATCACCCGGATATTGTCATGCTCCAGCAGTTCCCGGCAGATTCCTTGAGGGTTGAGCCACCCCGACTGCGGGAAGTGGATGCCGGGTCGTTCAAGCTTAACCCCAGAGATTCGACTGGCTTCAGACGCACTAATGAGTCGCAGTGGACTATCAGGGTCGTCAAATGTGCTGCCCAGCCTTTCGTGGGTTTGTGGGTCGCTTAGCTGGATGTACCCATTGAGTTCACCGTCTACGCCCACCTCGAGCGCGGTGCTGGCAAATTTCTGATAGTGATGGTCCACCGAGTAGGCGTAGGCGCTCAGTGAAAAATCCGAGAGCTTGCTATGCTTGTGCGAGGGTCGAGTATAGATGACTCCCTGAGGTTGCACAGAGCCTCCAGAGGCGATCTGATTTTGCTCCAGCAGGGTCACGCGACACCCCATCTCAGCCATGTTCCGAGCGATGTGACAGCCAGCCATGCCGCCCCCGATAACGAGGCAGTGTTCGGGCGCAACCCAGTATTGGGGTTGGTCCCACTGTGTTAATTCGGAGCTTGGGAATTGTGTGGTTATGGTCGATATATCGCTCAGGAAGTGTGCGTGAATACATTCGCGTTTTTTTCCGAAACCTGCACGTTTAGTGACCGTGAAGCCGCTCTCTTCAATGCGCTTTCGGACCCAACCCGCAGCTGTAAATGTCGCAATCACTGCGCCTGGCGTGCTGAGTCGGGCAACGCAATCTAGGACCTGACCACTCCACATGGCCTCGTTCCTAACGGGAGTGAATCCGTCGAGAAACCAGATATCAACCCAACGTTGATGGTGGCTTTGAAGATCAATGAGGGCTTCTTTGACATCCTCGAACCAAAAGTCGGCCATGAATCCTTTGACTACATTTTTCCGTCGGTGGCAGCCCGGGAGTGGGCTTGGCCAACGCTCAAGGAGCGTGTTTAAATTTTTGCTCAGACGATTAAAAGGGCTGTTGAGTGTCTTAAGTTGCGTCAGGGTCAGGGGGTATTTTTCGATTCCAATGTAGTGGCAGTGGGCTTCAGCGGGTCCAACGTCCTGCCATGCTTCCATGAGAAGCAACAGGTTCAGTGCGGTTCCGACGCCCAGCTCTGTGATCACGAGCGTTTGTCCTGGCGCGAGAGACGCCATCTGCCCTCTTACGTCGGCGCCTTCGAGGAACACGTACTCGCTCTCCGCTAACCCATCTGTTGGGGAGTAGTAGTCGTCATCGAATTGAGCGGATCGCGGTGTCCCGTCGACAAAATCGATCTCGGGACGAGACATTAACTGCCAATCTTTGTTGCCTCGCTCGATCATACTGATAAGCTCTCACATCGACGCAAAGACGCCGTAATTCGCATACGTGGTGATGCGAGCGGTCATTGTAAGCTATTCGTCATTCGCACTGTTTTTTTGGGGAAAAATTATGGCCTTGGGTAATTCTACGATGACAAACGACCAGTTGGGCCAACTGACTGCTCACTTGTTAAACAAGGCTTTTATTGAAACGACGAGAACCGTGTCTAAAAGTATTTATCGACGCCTCGTGGACGGCGAGCTGGTTCACGTGACTCAACTCGAGTTCGAGGGCGACGAGACGGTTCAATTAGATGTCAAACTTAATCATGCGGAGTACCAGGGAGACCTCAATTACTCCAAGTTTCGCGATAGCATTATGGCGTTGCTCCAAGAACTGTTGACCGCGCTGAGCAGGGAAGGCGCCCTCAAACTATTCGAGGGCAGAGACGGTGATGGAAACCCCACACACACCCGACTGATGGGCGCTTCGGGTCCGACTCAGCACGAGACCGAGATTAACGTCTTGATGGTGTCGATGACACCGTCAGCCCGTGAGCCGCTCATTGTTATGGAACTTTTATACATGGACCCTAATCAGTTTGCCGGCGCTGCTAATCGCGGGGAGTCGTGATCTAAGAGTTCAACAGCAGGCGGCGGTATCACTTTCACGGTTTGTTTTTGTGTGGGTGCAATAACGCGCGACTCGCCGCGACAGACTTCTTTACCCTCTTGGTTTTTTACTGATAAGGACAGGCTGACCCACGGCTTTTTAGGGTGCTTGCTGTCCACGGTCAGTGCAATGGTAAGCGTATCTCCGAGAAAAATGGGGGAGCGGAACTCGAGATTTTGTCCCAGGTACACGGTGCCGGGACCGGGAAATTCCAGTCCAATTACGGCACTGACGAACGCCCCAATGAGCATTCCATGCCCGATACATTCGCCGAATTGTGTTGTCGCTGCATACTCAGGGTCGAGGTGAAGTGGATTGTGGTCACCTGACACCACGGCGAAAAGTTCGACGTCCCGCGCTGTGACTAGACGACTAACTTCTATACCATCTCCTACCGCAAGTTCGTCAAATGTACTATTTGTTACTTCCATGGGGGCCTCGCGTGGGTCACTGATTGACGTGTTTTAGGAAATACATCAGAAAACACATCAGAATAGACATTAGAAAAACATCATAACGAATAAAACGGGGTTAACCGAATGCAAGCCGATATCAGTGCCGCTATTGCGGCTCGGTACCAAGATCTCAATATTGAGTGGAATGTCGATGTCACGGCTTATCCGTCTATCGTAAGCCTGTTCGAAGAGGCTATGCGCAATTTCTCAGACCTGCCCGTGTGTTCGAGTCTTGGACACGCACTGACCTACCAAGAGCTTGACAGGCTGTCAGGTGATTTTGCCAGCTGGCTGCAGATCGACTCCGGGCTTGCAAAGGGCGATCGCGTGGCGATTCAGATGCCTAACTTGATGCAGTATCTGGTGGCTTGTATGGGTACTTTACGAGCTGGCATGGTTGTCGTTAATACCAACCCACTTTACACAGAGCGCGAGCTGGAGCATCAGCTTAATGACTCGGGAGCTCGGGTACTGGTTGTCCAGGCTAATGTGGCTGAAGTTGCGTCAAAGGTCGTCGCGAAAACGAAGGTCGAGCGGGTTGTTCTGACGGAGATCGCTGACCTGCACCCGGTTCCTAAGCGCTGGCTCGTCAATGGCGTGGTCAAATATGTTAAAAAAATGGTGCCGAAGGTCCATTTTTCCAATGTCATAAAGTTCAATCAGGCGCTGCGGCGTGGTGCAACCCAGGCCTTTACGCCAGTCGACGTGTCGCTTGATGACCTTGCGATGCTTCAGTACACGGGCGGTACAACAGGTTTGGCGAAGGGCGCTATGTTGAGCCACGGAAATATCGTTGCCAATGTGATGCAGCTCGATGGTTTTTTTGAGACGTTTGGTATCGAGGCGCAGGGCAGTGTTTTCATGCAGCCGCTCCCGGTTTACCACATCTACGCGTTCACTATTTCCATGTATTCATTAAAAAAGGGCGCGCATACGCTGTTTATTCCCAATCCGCGAGACTTAGGGTCGGTAGTGGACGCTTTTGAGCAATACAAGCCGACCGTATTCTGTGGTCTAAACACGCTATTTGTGGCGCTGTGTAATGACCCGCGGTTTCAGAGCTTAACCTTTGAAAATTTAGCGCTCACGATGTCGGGCGGCATGGCATTGACGCAGGACGCGGCAGAGCGTTGGGCTGAAGTCACAGAGTGTAAAGTCTATGAGGGTTACGGGTTAACCGAGACCTCGCCAACAGCGACCAGTAATCCCGGGAATGGGCGGCAGTTGGGCACTATTGGTATTCCTGTACCGCAAACAGAAGTAAAAACCGTGAACGAACACGGCGAGACGCTCGGATTTGGGGATGCAGGCGAGCTGTGCATCAAGGGTCCACAGGTCATGCAAGGCTATTGGCAGCGGCCTGAGGCCACCGCAGAGGTGCTTGACGAAAGCGGGTGGTTTTCGACCGGTGATGTCGCCGTGATCCAGCCCGATGGTTACCTCAAAATCGTAGATCGCATTAAGGACATGATCATTGTCTCGGGTTTTAATGTGTATCCCAACGAACTTGAGGACGTCTGTGCGAAACATCCTGGTGTGCTCGAATGTGCCGCCGTCGGTGTGCCTTCAGAAGCGACGGGAGAGGGCATTCGCATGTATGTTGTAAAGTCGGATACAGCACTCACTGAAGACGACGTCATCACCTATATGCGGGAGCAGGTGACAGGCTACAAGGTGCCTAAGTCGATCGTCTTCAGAGACGATCTACCCAAAACTAACGTCGGTAAGATTCTTCGTCGTGAACTGAGGGACGAAGCGGCAAACGACTAGGGTGTTGCGCAGTTGAGTTGAGGAGCGAGTGAGAAGAGAACCACAGGAACAACAGGTCGAGCGTCTGATCCCTCAACGCATAGACTACCCAGAAGGTCTCCCGGTTGTCGCGCGCAAAGATGACATTATGCGCGCCATTTCAGCACATCAAGTGGTGATAGTGGCCGGTGAAACAGGCTCCGGTAAGACGACCCAGCTCCCCAAAATGTGTCTCGAACTGGGTCGCGGAAAATACAAGCGTATCGGTCACACTCAGCCACGACGCATTGCCGCGCGGGCGGTATCGACTCGCATCGCAGAGGAACTCAAGACCTCTGTCGGCCAGTTGGTAGGCTATCAGGTTCGTTTTAACGACGATGTGACTGAGCAGACTGCGGTTAAAGTAATGACCGATGGTATCCTGCTGGCGGAGCTCTCCCGTGACCGACAGTTACAAGCCTATGACACGCTCATTATTGATGAGGCGCATGAACGAAGCCTCAATATTGACTTTATATTGGGCTATCTCAAGCGTTTACTGCCCAAACGACCCGATTTAAAAGTCATTATTACGTCGGCGACGATCGATGTTGAACGATTTAGTAAACACTTTAACGATGCGCCCATCATCGAAGTCTCTGGTCGGACGTTCCCGGTTGAAGTCCGCTATCTCGACAGCGTTGAAGACCGTGATCGTGGTGTTCAGCAGCAAGTCGTGCAACTTGTCGATGAGATCGCCGAGGAGCACTACGGTCCGCGCGGCGATATCTTGGTTTTTTGTCCGGGCGAGCGGCAAATTCGTGATCTGGCGAAGGCGCTGCGGGGCCGCGATCGCATACAGGTGCTTCCGCTTTATGCGCGGTTGAGTAACGCTGAGCAGAATCGCGTATTTAATCCATCGGGGCGGGGCCTGCGCGTCGTACTTGCCACTAATGTTGCTGAAACGTCGCTCACCGTGCCGGGAATACGTTACGTGATCGATCCGGGTGATGCGCGCATAAGCCGTTACAGTCATCGCTCAGGCTTACAGAGACTCCCGATTGAGTCGATTTCCCAAGCAAGCGCAAACCAACGAAAGGGGCGTTGTGGGCGTGTCGCCGAGGGTGTGTGTTTTCGCCTTTACTCTGAGGAGGACTTCCTTGCTCGCGCCGAGTTTACCGACGCAGAGATACTGCGGACCCATCTTGCATCGGTCATTCTTCGCATGTTGGAGCTCGGTCTTGGCGATGTGCGTAAGTTCCCCTTTGTGGATCCTCCAGACGCCAAGATGGTTCGCGATGGATTTCGGTTGTTGACCGAACTGGGTGCAGTCGATGCCCATGCGAAACTCACACCCATCGGTAGAGCCATGGCGAAACTTCCGGTTGACCCTAAGCTTGGCCGTATTTTGCTTGACGCTGCGAGTCGCGATTGTCTCAACGAGGGTTTAGTCATCGTCAGTGCGCTGTCGGTACAAGACCCACGTGAGCGACCACCAGAGAAGCGGGCGCAGTCAGATCAGCAACATGCGCGTTTCAACGACAGTCGCTCCGATTTTATGGCTTGGCTAAATTTGTGGCGCTACCTCGAGGAGCAGCGTCAGGCACTGACTCAAAATCAGTTGAGGAAATTGTGCGAGCGCGAGTTTTTATCGTATCTGCGGGTTCGAGAGTGGCGCGAAGTTCATTATCAACTTGTCGTCTCGTGCCGTCAGATGAACTTTCGAGTTGCGCCTATGAAACCGGATGATGAGCAATACGCCGCTATTCATCGCGCGCTGCTGACCGGGTTGTTAGGCAACGTGGCTCAGCAGGATGAGGGGCGACGATTCAATGCCGCACGCAATCGGAAGGCGCAGGTCTTTCCGGCCTCGAGCCAGTATAAAAAGCCACCGAAGTGGTTGATGGCCGCAGAGCTGGTGGAGACATCACAAGTGTTTGCCCGACAGTGTGCGGCTATTGAGCCCGAGTGGTTATTGGAGACTAATCCGCTGCTGCTCAAGCGACACCACTACGAGCCTGCGTGGAGTGCTCGTTCAGGACGAGTGATGGCGAAGGAGCGAGTTTCGCTTTTTGGACTTACGGTCAGTGACGGGCAGCGGGTGCACTATGCCAGTATTGATCAGAAGACGTCGCGCGAGATTATGATCCGTGACGGATTGGTGTCGAATAATTTCAGGCATGCTCCAGGGTTTCTTAAACACAACCAAACGCTTGTCAGCGAGGTCATGGCGCTTGAGTCTCGGGTACGTCGGCGCGATCTATTGGTTGATGATGAATCAATGGTTCGCTTTTACGACGAGAGGCTACCCGAGGATTGTGCCAGCGCGGTCGCCTTGGATAAGTGGCTTCGACGCGATAGCACGGCGGACAGCAGCCTGCGGATGAAGCGTGAGCAAGTGCTTACCCGAGACCCGGGCGGAGAAGTTGAGGCGCAATTCCCTAAAACGTTGGACAGCAAGGGCGTGAGCTTCCAGCTGGTGTATCAATTTGAGCCGGGTGGTCAACAAGATGGCGTGAGCGTCATTATTCCGCGTGCGCTTTTAAACCGTGCACCGCGTTATCTATTTGAGTGGTTGGTTCCTGGGCTGTTGAGGGACAAATTGATTGCCCTGATTAAAGCGCTTCCCAAGCCCTTGCGAAAACAGTTAGTGCCTGCTCCCGATGTGGCGGATGCATTGCTGGAACGGCTCATCACAAACGACGAGCCGTTATCGCAGGCGCTCAGTCGAGAAATTAAGGTGCTGCGCGGTGTTTCTGTGTCGCTTAGAGACTGGGAGCAAGTGTCTTTAGAGCCGTTTTATCAGATGAACATTCGAGTCGTTGACGATCGAAAGAAGGTGCTTGCAGAAGGACGTGACCTCAAGACCTTAGTCGCACAGTTTAGAACGGAGTCACCCGTCGAGGTCGTGACCACCCGCAATAACCTAGAGCGCGTCAACGTAACGCGGTGGGATTTCCAAACACTGCCGACTGAATGGCGAGGAAAGTCTGCGGGCACTGAGGTCCTTGCTTATCCTGCTGTGATTAAAGAGGGGTCAGGGCAACTGGCGATCCGGCTGTTGGATTATCCGTCAGAGGCGGATCGTCAGCACCGATTGGGCGTCGCGGGACTGCTATTACAGAGTGATTTAAAGACGGCGAAATACCTGAAGAAACAATTATTTGTCGATAATGCGGCAACGCTTTCCTTGGCGGGTGCACGTCTTGAGCGAGAGCCGTTGATCGATGCGCTTATCGAGGGTGGGCTCTGGAGGCTTTTGGAAGGGAGGGCGCTGCCGCGCTCACCTGAACAGTTTGCCGAGGCTCAGCGCGTTGTGAACGCTCAATGGGTGCCTCATGTACTTGAGATGGGCAATCATTTGATGGTCGCTGTGAAAACAGCGGCTCAAGCGAGTGCGACACTGGCCCGTTATAAAGTAAGTGAATACGCAGCCTCGCGTGCCGACATGACCGCGCAGCTGCAAGCGCTCTTTGAGGCAAAGCGCCTCGTTGAGACGCCAACACAGTACCTCTCTTACTATCCGCGTTACCTCAAGGCCTTGCTCAATCGAGCTGAGCGGTTGTCGGCTCAGGGCAGTAAGGACGAAAAGTCGATGGCCATGCTCGCGCTGCAGCTGGAGCGTTTAGCGAAGGGAAGACGAGATTATCCAGGTCTGGAGGTGCTATCACCTGAAGCTGTCCAATTTCGCTGGATGCTCGAGGAGTTTAGAGTCTCGCTCTTCGCTCAGCAGTTAGGCACCAAACTTCCCGTATCTGCCAAACGCCTCGATCAGCAGTGGCAATCCGTTGAGCACTGGATGACGAATAATCCACGTTAAATGCGCTGTTATTTTTGATAAAGTGCGATTGAGGGTTGTAGGAGGCTTTCATTGGTGCAAAGTTTTTTAAAATCGTTTTGTTGCATGTCACTGGTTGTGGGCGCTTTGCTGCCTGCCGCTTCGGTGAATGCGAATGACGACCCCTTTGAATCTCTCAATCGCGATATTTTAAAGTTCAACGACGCTGCGGATGAAGCGTTTCTGCGCCCAATTGCGGTGGCTTATGATACGGCGGTGCCGCGTCCGATTCGGCAGGGCTTTGTGAATGCCTATGAAAACCTGTCTGACGTGAATGCGGCGCTCAATGCACTTCTCCAAGGGCGACCCGTCCCTGCGGTCAAAAATACTGGGCGGGTACTCGTCAACTCGACACTGGGCATTTTGGGCACGATTGACGTTGCGACTGATATGGGGATAGAGCGTTACGAGACCGATTTCGGCCACACGTTGGCGCGGTGGGGGACTCCCGAGGGACCTTACGTCATGCTGCCGTTTCTGGGCCCCAGAACCTTCCGGTCGGGGTTTGGTGACCTTACGGACAGCTTTATGTCCGCCAACGACTATTTGTTTGACGATGATGCGATTACCTGGGGCACTCGGGGCTTGCGCGTGCTTGAGTATCGCGCTGACTTACTGGAGGCGGAAGAGCTGATAACGGGCGATCGTTATGTCTTTATTCGCGACGCTTACCTGCAAAATCGTGAAGCCCAGGTGAACGACGGTATCGTGGTCGACACCTTCTCTGACTTTGAGGACGATGAGTGGGACGAGGACTTTTAAGCGCTGCGGCGTTCAATCATTTGTTCCGTGTGAGCCACTGCTGATCGGAAAAGTTCAGTATCAGCTCCCTCTCGATGCATTCCTTCGCTCAAAAGGCGTCTAAACACTTTGCCCCCGGGTTGACGTTGATAAAGCCCTAGAACATGCCGGAGCACGTGATTGATGCGACCCCCCTGGGACAACGTTTCTTGAAGGTAGGGTAGCAAGGCGTTTGCAAGCTCAGACCGACTCATTGACGGCGCCTCGGCCCCGAAGAGCTGGTGGTCGACCTGACTCAAAAGCCAGGGATTTTGATAGGCTTCGCGCCCTAACATGACTCCGTCGACGTGATTTAGGTGCTCAACACAGGCCTCGAGCGATGTAATACCCCCGTTAATGACGATGGTAAGATCGGGGAAGTCGCGTTTAAGTTGATAGACCCATTCGTACTTGAGTGGGGGGACCTCTCGATTCTCCTTTGGCGACAAGCCCTGCAGCCAAGCGTTTCGCGAATGGGCGATAAACACTTGGCTGCCGCCTTGCGCGACGGTACCGACAAAGTCTCTGAGTATGTCGTAGCTGTTATCGTCATCGACGCCAAGGCGGTGCTTGACGGTTACTGGAACCGATACCGCGTCATTCATCGCGGCGACACACTCACGTACTCGCAGCGGCTGACGCATTAAGCAGGCGCCGAATGTGCCGTTTTGAACCCGATCAGACGGACACCCGCAGTTAAGGTTGATCTCGTCATAACCGGCGTCTTCGCCCATTTTTGCAGCAACAGCAAGATCCTCGGGTGAGGAACCACCTAACTGGAGCGCGACGGGGTGTTCTTCGTCATTAAATCGCAGGTGTCGTTCACGGTCGCCGTGTATGAGTGCGCCAGTCGTTACCATTTCAGTGTAGACACGCGTATGTCGCGTCATGAGTCGCCAAAAATAGCGGCAATGCCGGTCGGACCAGTCCATACAAGGCGCGGTATTGAAGCGCCAAGGGCTGTAGATACTGTCGTTCACTGTATTGCTCATGGGTGTATTGTCGCATAGGTTATGGCATGCCCAGAACCAAAGAGTCTGTGTCGTAGAGAGAGTCCCTTTTTTAGAGAGAGTCCCTTTGTTAAAGAGAGCTTCTTTCTTAGAGTGAGGGTTGTGCGGGGTATGAGTCAGTCAGGACTAAGACACGAGTCAGTCACAAGTCAGTCACGAATGTTTAATGGAGGGCGGCGATACTCCCGCTCACGGTAATAAGGGGCCACAAGATGATGATTAATCGCAGAAAGGTGCTTCAGGGTATTGGTGCCGGTGCGGGTGCTTTGAGCGTCAACCGTGTGCTGGCTGCAAGTGCGGGAAACCGTGGTTTTACTCATGGCGTTGCCTCTGGCGACCCTCTTTCGGATCGGGTGATCTTGTGGTCACGGTACGTCCCTGAAGGGAATGTGGCGCGCGCTGAAAATATCATCTGGCAAGTGGCTTACGATCGGGCGTTTGGCGATATTGCTGCCAGTGGTATGACGTCAACGCACCGTTATCGAGATTTCACAATTAAGGTTGATGTCACAGGCTTAAAGTCAGGGCAGCGTTACTTTTATCGATTTGTTATCGATGGACATCGATCTGAGACCGGCAGCACAAAGACGCTCCCTGTGGGAGCGGTTGATCGCTTTCGACTTGGGGTGGCGTCGTGCTCAAATTACCCGCAGGGCTATTTTCATGCCTATGACGACATGGCGAAAAGTGACCTTGATTTGGTATTGCACTTGGGTGACTACATTTATGAATACGCGCGCGGACGCTATGTGAACCCCATAGCAGAGGACACGTTGGGTCGGGTCGTCGAGCCCCAAAATGAGATTATTTCTCTTGATGACTATCGAGCGCGTTACGCGGTATATCGCTCAGACAAGGACCTTCAGGCCGCTCACGCGGCTCATCCTTGGATTTGCGTATGGGACGACCATGAATTAATGAACAACACCTGGCGAGGGGGTGCAGAAAACCACAATGAGGGAGAGGGCGACTTTGACGAGCGTATTGCAGCGGCGCGGACGGCCTATCACGAGTGGATGCCCATACGAACAGCCGCTCAAACCGATCAAGCAGCGATTTATCGCAGATTTCAAATCGGCCAACTCGCCGACCTAATTATGCTTGATACACGGTTACAGGGGCGCGACGAGCAGCTTGATTACCAGCGTGATATCGCTAAGGCGGGTGGTCCTGAGGCCTTTGTTAAGGATCTACTGATGAATCCGCAGCGCACTATTTTGGGTGCTGATCAAGAGAATTGGCTCGCGTCTCAGCTTGCGGATAGTCAGGATCGAGGCACGATTTGGCAGATTATTGGCCAACAGGTGCTCATGGGAAAACTGATTACGCCGCTGATCCCCAAAGAAACGCTGGACGAGCTGGATCTGGCTGATCGGTACAGACCTCGTTTAGAACGGCTTGAGCAAATTGCGCGAGCGAAATTGCCATTAAACCTCGACGCCTGGGACGGGTATCCCGTTTGTCGCGAGCGGATTCACGGTCTCTTCAAGCAATTTGCACCCAACCCGGTTGTGTTGGCGGGCGATACGCACAATGCGTGGGCTTTCAATATGCAGAATCAGCAAGGGGACGAGGTGGGTGTAGAGATTGGCACACCCGGCGTCACGAGTCCGGGCATGGAAGCCTACCTTCCAGCGCCATCGCAGATGATGCAAGAGGCATTTAAAGCCAGCAGCACTGAACTGTTTGACCTTGATACGACACGCCGAGGTTGGACTGTGGTTGAGATGACACCGACAGAGGTGACCGCGAAATGGCGGTTTTTATCAACAATTTTGGAGAGTCAGTACCAGATTAATGAAAGCGAACCACTCTTGTGTAGAGCCGGTGACAGGCGGTTTAGTGAGCGCGACTGAGCGCCCTAATAATAGGGCACTTTTAAGCTGCAGATTGTCCCGGTATTGCGGACAGTAACTGCCGTGTGTAATCGCTTTCTGGCGTGTTGAATACGCGAGCCGTGTCACCCACTTCTTCAAGCTTGCCTCGGTAGAGCACTGCAACTCGATCGGCAATTTGGCGAATGACGGCGAGGTCATGAGACACAAAGAGCATCGTTAAGCCGTACTCGTCTTTGAGGTCCTTAAGCAGGTCTAAAATTTGTGCCTGAATAGTCACATCGAGGGCTGATACTGGTTCGTCTGCGACGATGAATTCTGGCTTTGTTGCCAGCGCTCGACCAATGGCAATCCGCTGACGTTGCCCACCGGAGAATTCGTGAGGGTATTTTTTAGCAAAGCTCCTTGCCAACCCGACGTTGTCCATCAGCGCTTTGATGGCATTGTCCAGATGTGAACGCGTGACAATTTTGTGGAGCAGTAGTGGCTCAGCAAGTGTGTCGTAAACGGTCATACGCGGGTTGAGCGATGCGTAGGGATCTTGGAAGATCATTTGCATTCGTCGGCGCAGCGCTTTTAGGTTGTTTCGGTCCAGTCCACCCACATCAATACCGTCAAAACTGATTCGGCCGTCGGTAATGGGGGTTAGGCGCAGTAGCGATCGGCCAAACGTCGACTTTCCGCTGCCAGATTCGCCGACCAGTCCGAGGACCTCACCTTGACGGATGGTGAGTGAGACATCGTCAACCGCTTTGACGGGCTCTTCGGCGTTGTTGCTGGTGAAATAGGTCTTAAGATTAGTCGCGGTAATTAAGTTGGGGCGGTCTGCGTCTGATTTAGGCGTCTCGCCACTCGGAATGGCCGCTAACAGCTTTTGCGTGTACGGGTGCTGCGCTTGCGAGAAGATCGCCGAAGGCGTGCCTTGCTCGACAACATGGCCTTTTTCCATCACCACAATATGATCGGCAATATCGGACACTACAGCCAGATCGTGACTGATGAAAAGAACCCCAATGTCTCGTTTGTCTTGAAGCGCTTTTATCAGTCGCAAGATTTGAGCTTGAATGGTGACGTCTAGTGCCGTTGTCGGCTCATCGGCAATTAATAACTTGGGTTCAGCAATGAGGGCCATAGCTATCATGACCCGCTGCCGCATACCGCCGGAGAATTCGAAAGGGTACGCCTGCATCGCGACGTCGGGATTCTGAATACCCACTTCATCTAAAAGCGCAATCGCACGCTGTGTTGCGGCCTCCTTGTTGGCGACGCCGTGCACAATCAGCGGCTCGATGAGTTGTTCACCAATTCGCATGTAGGGGTTTAGACAGGTCATTGGGTCTTGGAAGATCATTGCGATATCGGAACCACGAATGCCTCGGAGCTCACGCTCAGAGAGACTGAGAAGGTCACGGCCGCCAAACTCAGCAGTTCCAGAGTCCACTCTCCCGGGGGGTTGAGGAATTAGCCCCAGCAGCGCGTAGCACGATACCGATTTCCCCGAGCCACTTTCCCCAATTATCGCGGTAATGGACTTTGACTCAACGTTGAAACTGACGTTCTTCACGGCCTCTGTGGTGCCGTTACGGGTCACGAAGCTAACGCTCAAGTCGTTTACAGTTAAAAGACTCATCGACTAATCCTTAGAGCCGCGAACATCGAGCGCGTCACGTAGGCCATCGCCTAAAAAGTTGAGTGAAAAAAGTGTAATGGTGAGTGCTGCACCTGGGAAGATCAGTAGCCAGGGGTACTCTTCCATGGTCTCGGCACCATAGCTAATTAACAGACCCCAGCTTGTTTGAGGGGGTTGAATACCCAGCCCTAAAAAGCTCAGGAATGCTTCGAGTAACATCACACTCGGAATGGTGAGTGTGGTGTAAACGATAATCGGTCCAATGGCGTTAGGGATGATGTGCCTAAAAATAATCGCCGCAGGCGCCAAACCGAGCGATACCGCGGCTTCGACAAACTCCTGTTGTCTCAGCGACTGGACTTGTGTTCGCATAATACGAGCCATGGTGAGCCATTCCACAGCCCCAATAGCGAGAAATAACAGTAGGATGTTGCGACCAAAGACGACCATTAACAAAATAATGAAAATCATGAATGGCAGCGCATAGAGAATGTCTACGAAGCGCATCATCATCGAGTCAACCCGGCCGCCGACATAGCCTGCGACCGCCCCCCACGTCACGCCGATCACCAGTGCCACAGCGGTGGCTATGAAGCCAACAGCGAGAGAAATTCGTCCGCCGTAAAGAATTTGAGTCAGTAGGTCACGTCCAAAAATATCTGTGCCGAGCCAATGCGCAGCAGACGGCGGGGTGGCACCGAGATCAAGGTTTTGGGCTTCATAGCTGTAAGGCGCGATCCAAGGGGTCAGGAGGACCAGTACCACCATAACGACCAGAACAACGCCGCCAGTGACGGCTGCGCGATTTTTCTTCAGCCTTAGCCAGGCGTCGTTCCAGAGCGAGGCGCCTTCTTCAGCCTCAACGATTGCCCCGATGTCTTGAGTGCTCACTACGCGCCTCCCTTAAACTGCGCACGCAGTCGCGGGTTTAACCAAGCGGCTATGACGTCACTGATCAGGTTGAAGAACACAATGAGCGTCGACAAGAACACCGTGGTGCCCAAAATCATGGTGTAGTCACGGTTAAACGCGGCTTGAACGTAAAATCGCCCCAATCCTGGTATTTGAAAAATAGTTTCAACCACAAAGGAGCCGGCAAGAAGCCCGGCGAAGGCCGGACCTAAAAAGGCGATAACGGGAATTAATCCTCCACGGAGCGCGTGTTGCGTGACCACCTGCCATTCAGGTAGCCCCTTTGCGCGAGCCGTTCGAATGTAATCCTGTGAAAGAATCTCGAGCATGCCCGCACGACTGAGACGCGCAATATAAGCTGCATAAGCCGAGCCGAGGGTGATCGATGGAAGAATCTTATCCCCGGGAAGATCACCCCATCCGGCGATGGGCAGCCAGTCAAGATAGATACCAAAGACTAAAACCAGTAACGGCCCCAATAGAAAAGAGGGCATGCAAATGCCGATCATCGCCATACCCATCGGGATAAAATCTTGTCGTGTATTGGGTTTCAGCGCCGCGAAGACACCTGCTAATACCCCGACGAAAAGCGCGAAGGTGAGTGCGTATAGACCGAGTTCGGCGGTTACCGGTAGCCCGCTACTCAGAATTTCGTTGACGCTGCGGCCCGGATATTTAAACGAGGGACCTAGGTCGCCGCTACTGAGGTCTCCCAGGTAGGCGACGTATTGCTCATGCAGTGGAAGGTCAAGCTTGTACTGAGCTTCAAGTGCTCGTTTGACCTCGGGGAGCACGGCTTTTTCGCTGTCGAAAGGACCACCTGGTGCTGATCGAACAAGAAAAAACGTGGCGGTAATGACAACAAAAATGACGGGTATCGCCTGCAGGAGACGCCATAAAATAAAACGGACCACGTTATTTAGACTCCGTGTCGAGACGCCGCCCTGGATGCAAGGTGACGTACTTGAGATTCAAAGAATCCATAAGGTTTGGATAAATCCCCTCAACGCTTGGGTGAATGAGGTGCTTGCTGGTGTAGGTGTAGATAGGAATGATCGGCATGTCATTCATCATCATCGTTTCGGCCTCAGTAAACAGACTGTAACGCGCCTCGCGTGTTTTGGCCTTGGGTGCGCGTTCCAAAATAATTTCGTCGTAAATATCGTTGGCGTAACCGGTATTGTTATTTCCGCCGTCGGTAATAAAGAGGTCTAGGAAATTGTTTGGGTCGACGTAGTCACCGATCCAGCCGCGCCGGGCGACTTGAAATTCGCGTTGTGAAACGGAGTTGAGGTAGACCTTCCACTCTTGATTGGCAATCGTGATGTCGATGTTGAGTTCTTTTTTCCACATTTGCTGAACAGCCACAGCAATCTTCCGATGAGCTTCTTGCGTGTTGTAAATAATCTCAAGTCCAGGCCATCCTTCCCCGTTGGGGTAGCCGGCCTCAGCCAACAGGTCGCGGGCTTTGCTCGGGTCATAGCTGAACAACTTAGGGGGGTTATAGCCCAGGGTGTCCGGCGGCGTGATGCTGTAGGCCGCAATGGCGGTGTCTTGAAGTACTGTTCGTGTCAATTTGTCTCTGTCGAGGGCATAGGAGAGTGCTTGGCGAACCAGCACGTTATCGACCGGCGGTCGATCGGTATTAACAAGGTAGTAATAGGTGCCTAAGTAAGGAGACTGAACGTAGGGCGAATTCTCACGCGTGCGGTAATCGGGGATCTTGTCCAGGGGGACCACCGCGGTGTAGTGCAGTTGCTCTGCGCGAAACATGCGCTCTTCGCTGACCACGTTTTCTGTCGGATAAAAATAGACGCCGTTGAGTGCGACGTTATCACGGTCCCAATAGTGCTCGCTTTTTTTAATAATGATTCGACGATTTAAAGACCACTCTTCGAGTGTAAACGGACCGTTGCTGACAATGCTTCCTACCCGCGTCCACGGCGTAAAGCGATCGGTCATTTTCCCATGTTTGAGCAACGTCTCGGGATGCACGGCGAAGCTGCTGTAGTGATCCATGAGCTGAAGAAAGTAGGGCGTTGGTGCGTTGAGTGTGACCTGCAGTGTCTGGTCGTCTAAGGCTTTAACACCCACTTCATTGAAGTCGGTGATTTCTCGTTTTGAGTACGCCTCTGAATTTATAATCGGGTAGAGCATGTAGGCATAGAGTGAGCCCGTATCGGGGTGTAACGCTCGGTTCCAGGACCAGACGTAGTCTGACGCCGTCATAGCTTCGCCGTTACTCCACTTCGCCTTAGGGTTGATGTAAAAGGTGTAAACCGTCCCGTCCTCGGAGATTTCCCAGCGTTCAGCAACGCCCGGCTCGGGTTCTAGCGTCTTGGGGTTTTTGACCGCAAGGCCTTCGAAAAGAGCACGCACAATGTGATTTTCAGGGACGCCGGTAACCACTTGAGGATCGAGGCCTTGAGGCTCTGCTCCGTTTCCGTAGTGAAGGTAGCCTTCTCGATTTCCTGACTCAACATTGCTTTCGCCACTACCGCAGGCAGTGAGAAGCACCACAAGGACACTCGCAGGTACTAATGATTGAAACAAACGCATCATTCTTCTTGCTCTTGGATTTGATGCATCGTACCGAACTTTAGAGACTGGGGGTATGCAAAGTGCCGAATTAGGACGGTTAAAAGTTGAACTCATAGGTCCTGAGCTCTGACGTCTTCTGATACCATCGCGCTGTTGCTGACATCACCTATTTTAAAGAGAACTCAATGACCGTAAGAACACGCGTAGCACCCTCTCCCACGGGCGATCCACACGTTGGCACGGCCTACATGGCGCTCTTTAATCGTTGTTTTGCCAAAGCCCATGGCGGTCAGTTTATTCTGCGTATTGAAGACACCGATCAGACACGCAGCACTCAAGCGGCAGAGCAAATGATTTTAGAGTCGTTAAAGTGGCTGGGCTTAGATTGGGATGAAGGTCCTGATGTTGGTGGAGCGCACGGGCCTTATCGGCAGAGTGAGCGTCGCGATATGTACGCGAAGTACGCAATGCAACTGGTTGATCAGGGCGATGCGTTTGCCTGTTACCGGACACCAAGTGAGCTCGATGAGCTCAGAGAGGCGAGGCGCAGTGACGGTCGATCGACTGCACTCAAGCCTTCTGATTTAGCGTTGCCAGAAGCGGAGCTTTCAGCGCGAAAAGCCGCAGGTGCACCGTTTGTCATTCGAATGCGGGTTCCAGAAGCGTCGGGCGTGTGTGTGGTTAAAGATCGGTTGCGCGGAGATATCGAGCTCGACTGGAGTATGGTTGACGCTCAAATATTGTTGAAGTCAGACGGCATGCCAACCTACCACCTTGCCAATGTAGTAGACGATCACCTGATGGAAATTACTCACGTGATTCGAGGCGAGGAGTGGCTAAATTCTGCGCCAAAGCATCAGCTGTTATATCAATACTTCGGCTGGGATATGCCCGAGCTCTGCCACATGCCACTGCTTCGCAATCCTGATAAATCAAAGCTGAGTAAGCGCAAGAATCCGACGAGTATTCTTTATTACGAGCGGATGGGCTTTCTGCCTGAGGCGCTTTTAAATTATCTAGGTCGTATGGGTTGGTCCATGCCCGACGAGCAAGAAAAGTTTTCGCTCGACCAGATGCAGGCGGCGTTCGATATTGATCGCGTATCACTCGGTGGACCGATATTCGACGTCGAGAAGCTTAAGTGGCTCAACGGATTATGGCTGCGCGAGGACTTTGATCTTGATCAGCTTAAGGCGAGGCTCAAGGCGTGGCTTTGGAATGATGACACCTTGGAGCAACTGCTGCCGCACGCCCAAGGTCGGATGGAGGTCCTGTCGGACTTTGTGCCCATGTCGGCTTATTTACTGTCTGGTGAGGTGCCACTCACACCCCAATTGTTTGAGGGGGCCGCTGAGTCCGCCGATGAACTTACGAGGCGTTTACAGTTCGTTCTGTGGCGACTGGAGGCACAGCAGGAGTGGGATCGTGGGGCTTTATTTACAAGCCTTAAAGCGCTATCTGATGCGCTCGGTGTAAAGCCAAAAATACTTTTTGCTGCTTTGTTTGTCGCGATATCGGGTAAGGCGAGTGCGTATTCCATTCCAGATTCAATGTCGATTTTGGGGCCGGATCTGACGCGTGCGCGTCTGCGCACCGCGATCAACGCAGTGGGCGGAGTCTCAAAGAAAGCGTTGAAACGACTTGAAAAAGAATACGCCGCGTTGCCCTGATGTTTATCGAGGACGGTTAAGCAGGGCAATTAGCGCGAGAAGCGAAACGGCCACCTCGAAGCTTAGAACACTCCATGTGTAGCTTGTGAAACTCGAGGTCATCTCGATACCGATCTGGCTGCCGGCGACTTCGACGTTGGAGTCGAGTTCACGAAATACCGTGATCGCGCGAGCCGCCGCAATGTAGCTGATAATCACGAAAAGTAGCCAAAGCCCTGCTTTAAGGTATTCCTTAATCAGTGCTGAGGCGATGAGGATTGAGCCAATGGCGATCTGCAGGCCCCCATACATCGCGGCAATCTCTGCATAGGCGTCCTGACTCGCAATAAACAACCCAGACCATTGTGCCGGTATTTCCGGATTGTAGACGCTAACAACGCCCAAGCCGAAAAAAATAGCACCCGTTACCCCTAAAAGAAGTTGACCCAACACGTCGTATCTCCATTTTTTCTCGGTGCACAATACCAAAGTCGGCAGGACCCTGATACCAAATGCGGTGCGCCGTGATGCAGCACGCACCGCTTATGCTCACTGTGTCGCGCGGGAGCTCAGTCTTTTACCAGTTCCGCACTGAGCGCCATGCAAAGCTAGTTTGAGTAACGCGCGTCTAAGGCTTCTTGAATCAGCGGTAATGCCACTTGACGTAAGAACGCAGGTGGCGCGCCAGAGTCTCTGCTGGTGTAGTCATCAATGGCGATAAACCCGGCGATTCCTCGTCGTACATCCATGAAGCTGATGGCTCCAAACGCGCCCGCATCCGTGTATACGCCAGGCTGGTCGCCCGCTATCCACCAGCCCATGCCATAGGGGGTAGGGTTAAAGGTGAGGCTGCCCCGGTCTTGACGCATTGACAGTAGAGAGGCGTCGCTTAGCACTTGTGTCTCGCCACAAAACCCCCCGTTGAGGTGGACTTGTAGGAGCTTCGCGTAATCGGACAAATTTGTTATTCCGCCTCCCTCGACGTTTGGATTTTGCTGGCCGGGCATGCTGTCTGCCGATGCACCGTCGAATGAAGTGTACGTATTGCCACTGGCTGACAGCTCGTCCCACGGGTTTCCGAAGGTGAAAACGTCCAGTTCACAGGGCGTGCCAATGTATTCGTCGAAAAGTTGGTTCCAACTGGAGTTATTTGCAATGGCTGCGGTCATTCCCGCGATCTGCCACTGGCTGCCACCGTAGTCGAAAACGCTCCCTGGTGGGTTTGTCGTCGGGAGTTCGTTTTGAACCAGCATTTGCCCACAAACCTCAAAATTCATCCAGGGTTGGCCAACGAACTGGCAAAGGTGATTGAAGTCGGCCAGCGTCGGACCTACGGGTGAGCCATAGCCGTTACTCAGCAAACGGAGTCCAGGAATTCCTGACGTATTGCTGACCATTTGCTCAACCGTCCGGTCGGCGTAAACGCCGTCAAAAGGGAGGTAGGTACTGACCGGCTCGCCGATCGAAAAATCAACGTCCGTGTCTTCGTCGAGTGCCATGATCGCCATAACGACCGGTACTTTGCTCGTTGATGCCAGCATTGTGATGAGATCTGTCGTGTGATCGCCAAACACTTTTTGATGGGCAACGCCGTCTTTGTCAACCAAGACGTAACTAATGCCGTCAAAGATGTCGCTATCATCAATGAAAGTTTGGAATGCTGCATCGACAGCCGAGTAGTCGGCCGCTGGGAAGGGCTCGAGTACTGGGGGGCTAATTGTCGGCGGTGTGTAGTCGCCGTTACTACCCCCACCGCCACACGCCACTAATAGAGCGGGCAGAACTGCCGCAAAAGCAGACAGCTTCAAGGTCGATTTTCGCGGACGGAACGCGCGAGTGCGCGTGTTAATACGGTCTTGCATAGCATTACCTCTTTTCTACTTATCGTTATATTTTTTTATGTTGCAGGCAGTTCTTAGAAATACATGCACGCGATCAATTTAGCGTTGACGTCGATGGTTATCAATCCTTAGTTTGACCGCTCACGCCGGGCATCTGAAAACTGGAGTGGCGCAATTAAGTGCGACGCGTGGGAGCGGGGGGACGCGAGCAGAGAAGAGCAGAGCAGAGGAGGTGTTTGCAGGGGTGGGCTCCGCCGTTCGTCTCCGTTATGACCCGTGTAAATGGCTTTTACGTAGGATGCGAGAGAAAAGTGGGCCAGAAGATTAGCCGTCCTAAATAAATGTGGATATACTTGCGCCCGTCATTCAAGTACCACGTGATTTGGGGCCATAGCTCAGCTGGGAGAGCGCAACACTGGCAGTGTTGAGGTCGGCGGTTCGATCCCGCCTGGCTCCACCAATTTCAGTCGCTTAGTGCAGTTGCTTACCTTTTATAGGCTTGGTTGCTGATCCTGTTGATCCTTTTTAGTCTCTTACTGCCAACCTAGGGCTTATTGTTCGTCTCTGCTTATTGGTCTTGGAACGGGTAAAGCCTGTCTATCGGCGCGTATTGGTAGTCCAAGGCATTAAGGCGCGTTGTCCCAAACCAGTCTCCGGGGGCATCTACCACCATAATTGTTTTAGCGTAGCCGGTTTCATCGAATCCTCGCCGAAAGTGGACACGTGATTTCACGACAAAAACGTCGTAGTCATCTGGATTTAGGTTGGCAATGAACAGCGGTTCTGTCGTTCGAATCTGAACGTAGGTCGGCACGAGAAACAGCACGTTTTGATTTCCGAATTCGATGACTGCAATGTGATCGAAGCCCCAGCCCTCACCAAAGTACTTTACTGTCCCCGTAATGCGCACCGGTGTGCCCGCTTGTTCGCCGCTAAAGCCACCGACTTCGCGGTCAAATTTATCCCCTGGTTTGGCGCCACTCGCTTTGAGTGCCTCCAGTGCCGACTCATCGCGAAGTGCCGCGTACATCAGTTTGCTGACGTTGTTTTTGAGGAGTGCTTTCAAAATCCATGTGGCATCCCCCGGTCTGTCTGAGTAATCGCCCAACACCACCGGCACATCACCCCGACTAACGGCCTGCATTGTGCGTTTCGCAGCCTCGCTCGGCATGGGGAATTCACCACGGGCAAAGCCACTGCGCATGCGCCATATGTAGTCAGACATGTCGTCAGCAATTCGGTCGGCCAGCGCCTGATCATCGTTGGTGACCACGTGGACAGTCGCACCGATATCGGGAACATCTGACCAAGGGAAACCATAAAACACGCTGACGAAGGCGTCGGTCTCACGTGCTTCCCACCGCCGGGCACGCTCCATAATATCCATCGAAGGCGACTGGCCGGTCCACTGCAGTACGCTTGCCGTCACGACAGGCGGCTTACGCGTCGCAGTGGTGGCCGTATAGAGCCCCTTCATGGACCGATATAAGTATCGAGCGGAGCGTGTTCCTTGTAAAAAAGCATCATAGTGTGGGTAACGCTTCGTCACAAAAGCCGCGTTCGCCCACTTCAAGAACTGTTCATCCTCGTTACCGTGCAAATCAAAGGAGCCTGCGATAGGAACATTTGGGCCAACCACCTGCCTGATACGACGAGCGATTTCGGCTTCCGGGCGCGGTATGTCGCGAACTGCCATGGCGCCATGAAGGGATAAATACACGGCGTCTATGGGCATTTTTGCTCTAAGATCATCAAGGATGATTGCCATGAAGTGCTCAAAGCTCTCTTTGCTTTCCCAGCTCCTGGAGGAACCCCCGTACACACTGTCGGGCGAATTAATCCCCACAACTGTAACGTCGGCATACTCGCTGGCTGCATGCATAAAGCCCCCCACAAACCCTTCACGCCTTGCGGTCAGTGCATGGCCAGGGACATACGGGGCCCGCCATGTGCGGTCCTTAATTTCAGAATCGCCGCCCGGACAAAACGTGCAGGTTTCCTGGGAATAGGCAATTACAGCCACGTTTAAGCGAGACTCTTCGCTCGATAGGACAGGCCATGCTGAGAAGATGCTCAGGAGTACGAAAATTCGAGTGATGGTCATGGCATATCCCCTCGTTGTTGCGATACCGAATCACGGGTCTTTTGGATGCGACGTTTCTCTCGGTAAAAGAAACAAAATGATCCAGCCAATTGGCCCCAAAAGTAAGCCAAGCAAAGCACCCTTAGCCACGCGATTCAAGGTTGCTCCGAGCGCGGCACCGACACCCGCTGACACCAGCGTCAGTAACACGATAATCCCCATAGCGCTCCCTCCTCTGGCTTAATGCCTCGACCATCTTAACCCACAGACACCAGTCAGAGGGTGTATGGTGAATCCAAAGGACAGAACGCAACAGACTTAAGAGGCGCTCGTAAGTGAGCCCGGTTCAATTGAATTGGGACTTCAAGACGAGGGCTACTTTTACCGTTCTGTGGTCGTATTTTACCCTGTCTTACCCATACGAGCCTTCGCTCCTGTATAACGACTCTATGAAAATTCCTAAGCGTATTATCCCACTGGTTGAAGACGGCGTCATTGACGAGGTCTTGCGTCAGCTCATGAGTGGTAAGGAAGCCACCGTTTACGTCGTCCGATGCGGTGACGAGATTCGCTGTGCCAAAGTCTACAAAGAAGCTGCGAAGCGCAGTTTTAAGCAGGCAGTGGAGTATCAAGAAGGGCGAAAGGGGCGTAACTCCAGACGTCAGCGCGCGATGGAAAAGGGTTCTCGTTACGGGCGCAAGCAGCAGGAAGAGGCGTGGCACAATGCTGAGGTCGATGCCCTCTACAAGCTGGACAGGGCAGGTGTTCGTGTGCCGACGCCCTTTGGGTGCTTTGACGGTGTTCTGCTGATGGAGTTGGTGACTACCGGGGACGGTGAAGTCGCCCCACGTTTGAACGACGTCATATTGACGCAGGAACAGGCACTGCAAGATAACGACGTCATGATGGGCTATGTTGTCAAAATGTTGTGTGCAGGTTTGGTGCATGGTGATTTATCCGAATTTAATGTCTTAGTTGACGATTACGGTCCGGTCATTATCGATTTACCACAAGCTGTCGATGCGGCGGCGAATAACCATGCCAAGTCAATGCTGGAGCGAGACGTTAACAACATCGTGGGCTACTACGGCCTGTTCGCGCCTGAGCTTCTCAACACCCAATACGCAAAGGAGTTGTGGAGCCTTTACGAAGCGGGAGAACTGCACCCGGATAGCCAGCTCACGGGTGAGTTCGTCAGTGACGAAGTCGACGCCGATGTTGACGGTGTGTTGCGCGAGATTGAGGCGGCTCTGCAAGAAGAGGAAGATCGCGAGGCGCGAGTGCGCAGCGCGGACGAATCAGGCGAATAGCACTTGTGCCGTTTTGCCGTTGCAGCGCCTCCAACCCCCCAGTCAGCGCGCTTCAACGTGCCAGAGCCCTTTAGGACCCTCGTGTGCGTTTCAGGGGAGGGTGCGACTTGGGAAGACCTTTGTCCTTTATAGTTTGAGGTGTATTATGGCATAACATATGCCAATTAAGCCTTTTTCATGAAGATACAACAGATTCGAATGGATGATTATCCCGGTGAGCGTGCACCTCGCGAGGTGTGGCGCTTAACGTCGAACCCCCTGCGCAGCCTCGAGGCGGGAGAGGTGAGTGTTGCGCTGCACACGGTTTCTCTTGACCCTGGTATGAAGGGTTGGATCACCAACAAGCGAAGTTACATGCCCCCGGTTAAACCCGGCGCCGTGATGCGGGCTTTTGGTGTTGGCGAGATCATGGAGAGCCGCGCTGAGGGCCTGGCGACCGGGGACTGGGTGACGGGCTTTACTGGTGTTCAAACGCACGGTGTCTACAAGGCGGCTCAGCTGTCGAAAATTGATTGTTCACTGGCGTCACCAGAGAAGTTTTTAAGCGGGCTCGGGATGACGGGCTATACGGGTTACTTTGGCATGTCAGATCTGGGTAAGCCCACCGCATCGGACACCGTTGTGGTGTCTGCGGCCTCTGGCGCGGTTGGGTCCATTGCTGCGCAGGTCGCAAAGCTTGCGGGAGCACGGGTCATTGGTATCGCAGGTGGGCCTGTAAAGGTAGCTTATTTGACAGACACACTGGGCCTTGATGCGGCTATTGATTATAAAAATGAAGATGTTGAGGCGAGACTTCGCAAGACCTGCCCAGACGGAATAGATCTTTACTTTGATAACGTTGGTGGCGATATTTTCTCGCACGTACTGGGTCAAATTAATTACCGAGGGCGGGTGGTCGTGTGCGGTGGTATCTCGCAATACGGTGGCAATATGGACGTCCAGGGCCCGTCAAATTTCTTATCGGTCGTGACGCACAGCCTGACCATTCAAGGGTTTACCATGCGTGACTACATGCATCGCATACCCGAGGCACTCGAGTGGCTGTCCGGCGCTTGGAAAAGCGATCAGCTGATTTTTCGCGAACACCTAATTCACGGTATCGAGCGCTTTCCAGATGCGTTTGAGATGCTCTTTACCGGTCAAAATCACGGCAAACTACTCCTAAAAATAAACTAGAGGCGACGACCGACGATGACACCTTCAACTCCAATTCGCTTAGCAGGCGGCACGGGCTCGCCTTACACTCAAAAAATGGTGGCGCTACTGCGTTACCGTCGCATTCCCTATCTCATTAATTGGGGGCAGCCTGAAGGGCTCTGCGACGCATTGGGGGCTGAGCGCCCCAAGCCCATCTTTATGCCCACGTTTGTGTTCGAAGAACAAGGTGGACCGGTCGCAGAGTGCGACTCCACACCGATTATCAGACGTCTTGAAGCGCTTTATCCCGAGCGTTCGGTTTTACCCGATGATCCTGCGCTGGCGTTTATTGACTATTTGATTGAGGACTTTGCCGATGAGTGGTGTACCAAGTACATGTTTCACTATCGATGGCATTTTTCTGAAGATGCGGACAAGGCGGGGACCCTATTGCCCTTGGGTATGAACGTTAGTATGCCGTCTGAAATGCTTGGACAGTTTAAGGCCCAGATAGCGCAAAGACAGATAGACCGCCTTTATGTGGTGGGTTCAAACGAGACCACTGCGCCGATCATAGACGCCAGTTATCGGCGTTTTTTATCCGCGATGGAAGCGCATCTGTCAGAGCAGAAATTCATGCTAGGTCAGCGTCCGAGTGCAGGTGATTTTGCCCTGCACGGTCAGTTGACGCAGTTAGTTGGATTTGACCCAACTCCGCGCGCTATCGCTAATGAGATATCCCCGCGGACCGTTGCTTGGGTCGATCAAGTCTGCGACCAAGGAGGGATGGAGCCTTCGGCAGACGATTGGTTCGCCTTGGAGAAACAGCCCAGTACTTTGCGGGGTCTCTTGTCTGAAATAGGACGCGTTTACGCGCCCGCACAATTGGCCAATGCGCGCGCAGTCCACGCTGGCGAAAAAATGTGGGAGGGCGAAATCGACGGTGCACCGTGGGTACAGCAAACATTCCCCTATCAGGCCAAGTGCTTGCGTTGGACGAACGAGCACTACCAAAAATTGAGTGCTTCTGATCGGGCTCGTGTCGACGCGGTCTTAACAGGTACCGGTATTGAGGCGATGTTGTCGCTTGACGTTGGCTGAGTGGTTGTGGGAGTGTCCTTAATGAGCGAGGGACCTTGATGACAGGCAACAAGACAGGCACAAAAATTGGGTTGGTGGCGGCGGCGCTTGCTGTGGCGACGACTGCGTACTGGTTTTACCTCGTCGATGAGGTCGCGCTCCCCGCTGACCGCAGTCTGTTTGTGGTGTTGTTTCTTCTCGCGGCCGCGCTCGGCGTCCTTGCACTGGTCAAGCGAACCAGTTGGTTGGGTGCGGTTCCGCCGCTTCTAGCCATCGTAATCGGTCTCTTCTTTCCGGTAACGATGTCGGTCAGTGAGCAAATCGTCGCGCGTGACACTGTGATCGAGGTTGGAGACACCGTTCCAAGATTCACGTCGGTCGACGGCTCAGGTAAGGCGTTTGATTCGCGTGTGTTGAATGGACATCTGGTGCTGATTAAGTTTTTTCGAGCGCATTGGTGACCCTACTGTGTCGGCGAGTTGCGTCGACTTGAAGAGCTGCGTGCTGAATTCGATCAACGCGGTGTAAAGGTGCTCACGGTGAGTGTGGATCTCCCCGAGGTTATTGCCGATCGCCGTCACCTGCACGGTCTTACTGCGACGATGCTCTCTGATCAACAGCTTGCAGTGACCGATCTATTTGGTCTCCGTAACCAGGGCTTTCACTCGGCACCGGGTACCGAAGAGGCGACTGCGCTTCCTGTTCCTGCCACGCTGCTTGTCGATCGCGACGGCACAGTCTTATGGATGGATCTTTCTGAGAATTACCAGCGTCGCTCGGATCCTTCTGTCGTGCTTGCCGCGATGAAGACGCACTTTGACCCATAAACAGGCGAACGGATTGATGGAAATCGCGTTGACCGATATGCGGTTTATGGGTTTTAGACAGGCCAGACGCTGGTAGAAATAGACAGCCCTGAGTGAGGCGTGGTGTCGTTGACATCATATAGTTCAGGGGTGCGATCGCAAATACGGCGACGTTTTTCTTAACTAACATCAATCAAGCTGATAGGCCGCTTGCAACTCAGTCAGCGGTTCTGACCAGTAATCCTCCCAATGCACGGGCAGCAACGGTTTAGCGCGACGGCCGCGCGCCCAGCCCTCCGTGATCGCGTCCATAACCAGTGGCAGGAGTTCGGGTTGATAGAGCATCATCTGTAGCGGTCGACTGGCAACAATCATTGCCGGATAGGGTGCGGGGGCTTGTGCAACCGTAAAACTGACCACCTTCACTTCACCTAAGGGCGACGTGTCGTATTCAGTGAGCACGTGAAAAAGATCGTGTAGCTGAAAACCACGTTCTGCAAGGTAGCCTTGATCGTCGCCACGCGCTTTGTGTGCGGGAATAAAGGCTGACTCTCGAAGTAAATTTGCGTCTAGCTTATTGTCATCAAGGTACTGCACATAGGCTCTCCCGAGGCTTCCCTCGGGGCATAAGCGCAGGGCATCAACATCCGGTGCGGGGCTTAAATAACGGTCTTTAAGCATTGACTCGGCACCAGGGCTTGACTGCATAAGCCGATCGAACCCCGCAAGTGCCTCCGTGTCGCCATGGGTCATGAACGATAGTGCGAGAGGCACTGACGCTCGTGGCTCCCAGCTTGCAAGACTCTCAAGAAGGGCGTCGCGCAGTTTGTCGTCCAAGTCAGCTGATGTGGCCATTATTAACTCCAAGAGGCTTTGAACCGTCGTTTGACGGGGCTAGATTAGGCCGCCTCGACGCTTGTACGCAACCAACCCCAACGAGCACTTAATGCGATTAAATGGCGCGATATCAAACGCTTACTCTGTCATCAAACGCGTATTGTGGCGTCCGAACTATCAATATTCGCCGCGTATTAAGTGCGACCGACTCGGCCGCGGCTTCAGCAATACGACATCCTGGCTCCGACTATGGTGTGTTGACGATAATCTCATCGCTGCCAATAGGAAGGTCAAACCACATTAAGTCAGTGGTCAGCACAAAGTTGTCAGGTGTCGCGCGCATGAACACTTCTGCGATTATGGGATTAGCCGGAACAGGCACCAAGTGGTAGAACGCAACCATGCCGACGTCTGAGCTTTTACCAAGCGCAATAAGCGACTCGGTCGATGCGTGATAGTCCATCACGTCGTCAACAATTTTCGACATCCGAGACTGACCGACTGAACTGAATGCTTTGGATAATCGGCTAAG
>Ga0233444_10000142_pt1 | contig 95766 bp, 88 predicted proteins | sample SI_124_October20_6_FD_182792 | JGI IMG/M metagenome (GOLD analysis project Ga0233444, IMG submission 182792) | Seawater microbial communities from Saanich Inlet, British Columbia, Canada - SI_124_October2016_10_MG | ecosystem: Environmental > Aquatic > Marine > Inlet | place: Canada: British... | reverse complement strand
TGCAGGAAGATTGTGGCGTTGGTGTATCCGGAGGTGACCGGAGTGCGGGCCACCTCGACGTAGCCACTGGCCGTGGAGCGGAGTTGCAGAGGGCGGCGGTTGGCCGGATCGAGCGACTCGCGCATCCGCAAGCTCCAGAGCCCGATCGCGATGGCGAAGATCGCGCAGAACCAGAAGATGGAGCGCCAGGGAAAGATGGCAATGAGGCCGGCGCCGATGCTGGGAGCGAGGATCGGCACGAGCATGAAGACGGCCATCACCTGTGACATCGCCTTCGCCATCTGGCTGCCCTCGAAACGGTCGCGAATGATCGCCGTCGCGACCACTCGTGCGCCTGCCGCTCCGAGGCCCCAGACGAAGCGGCTCAGGAGCAGCAGCTCAAAGGTCGGCGCCAACGCAGAACCGGCAGCCCCAATGATGTAGATGATGCTGCCTGCGTACAGGACCGGCTTGCGTCCGAAGCGGTCCGCGATCGGCCCCCAGGCGAGCTGAGCGATGGCGAGTCCCATGAAGAAGACGGTGATGACCTGACCGGCGCGCGGCGAAGAGTCGCCGAGGTCGAATGCCTCGCGGATCTCGTCGAATGCCGGCAGCATCGTGTCGATGCCGAGCGCCATCAGCGCCATGATCGCCGACATCAATGTCAGCAGTTCCCGCTGACCCATGCGGTACTGCGGCGTCACCGGAACGGCGGCGTCAGTGTCAGAAGCGAGTTGGGTCACCTGTCGACGCTAACGAGCGGCGATGGACAAGTCCCGGCTGAGCGACGGGCGTCACGCTGCGGCGCGTCGCGGAACGAGGCTCACCTGCGGTGAGGAATCGGCTGCTGGTGCCTAACTGACTGCGACGCGGCAGCCAATCTGCATCATTCGGTCGACTCCCGCCTTGAGGTCCTCGTCGCTGATGCGGACGGCGCTGCCGTCGTCACCGAGAATGTCGCTGACCGTCATGATGGCGAGCGCTTCGATGCCTTTCACCGCGGCAATCGTGTACATCATCGCCGCTTCCATCTCGACACCGAGGTGGCCGAGGCGCTTCCATCGGCCGAACGTGTCGGGGTCGGGGTCGTAGAAAATGCCGGAGGTGACGATCGCTCCGGTATGCACTGCGCCAGCGCCCGACTCCCGGCTGAGCTGTGCGGCGGTCTCAGCGAGCGCAAACGTTGCACTTGGTGCGTAACCCGGCATCTGGGCGTAACGAAGGGGAGTGCTGTCGTCGGCCGAGGCACTGATGCCGATCACGGTGTCGCCCATCTTCATATCGGCTTGCAGGCCCCCGCAGGTACCCACACGGACCAGTCGCTTGGCGCCCAGCATGATGAGTTCTTCGAAGACGATTCCGGCACTGGGCGAGCCCATGCCCGTGGACTGGACGCTGATCGGCTTGCCGTCGAACGTGCCGGTGAAGCCCAGCATCCCGCGTTCAGCGTTGACCTGACGGAAGCCGGAATCGAAGAACGTCTCCGCGATGTACTGGGCGCGCACCGGGTCGCCGGGGCACAGCACGTTCGGCGCATAGTCGGACTCGTCAGCACGCAAGTGAATCGGCATGAGTGCAGGATACGCAGGCCTACTTGAGGAATTTACTCGTGGTGTTGTCGGCGAGGATCTTGCCGCCGGTCTGACAGGTCGGGCAGTAGTTGACCGAATAGCTGGAGTACGTGACTTCGTGGATCGTGTCGCCGCAGACGGGGCAGGCCTCACCCGTGCGCTTGTGCACGGCGCTCGGCCGGTCCTTCGAGGAGCTCATGTCTTCGCGGGTGCGCTCGGCGGCGAGGCCCTCGGCAACGCAGTGTTCGATCGCGGCCGCCACCTTCGCTGCGCCTTGCGCTCCGAGTTGCTTGGTGGTTGCGAACGGCGAGATCTGCGCGGCATGACAGACCTCGTTCGACAACCGACGACCAATGCCCGCGACCATGCCCTGATGCCGCAGGAATCCGTGCACCCGCATCGAGTTGGTTGCGAACCGCTCCGCGAGGTCGTCGGCACTGATCCCTGCTGCCTCGGGGCCGAGCTTCGTGAGCGGGGGCGAAGTTTCGAGTTCGGCAGACGGAACGCACCACACTCCGGCGCGTCGCTCCTTGCCCTGCTCGGTCAGGAGGAGCGCTGTCTCATCAATTGATCCTGGCCGGTCGTCTGTCGATGGGATGTTGACGGGCTCAAAGGTGAAACGGGCCTGTCCGCCGCGTGGCTTCGCGGAGCGCTTTTCGTCAGCGAGGAGTCGCCCCCCTTGCATCAGGTGGACGACGAAGCTGACCGGATCGAAACGCAAGATCAGGTACTTACCGCGGCGGCTCACGCCGAGCAGGGGCCAGCCGTACGCCTCATCAGGAGCGGGAACCGCTGTCTTCAACGCGGTGAAGTTGAACGGCGTGAACTTCGACAAGATGCGCCCGCCGAACTGTCGCTCCAGGCGCTCGGCGTGCGCCTCAACCTCAGGCATCTCAGGCATACGCCGAGGCTAACCACGACGAGTACTCGCCTCGATCGCTTCGCAAGCGAACTACTCGTAGGTGGTCTGTTCCTTGACCGTGGCGAACACGGCATCGAGCGCGCCGAACACCGCTTGGTTGTCGAGCAGTTTCTGCTGGTCGCCCCAGAGCCGAATGTGGCCGTTGATGAATGCATCCTGCGCGTTCATCTCACCCGTTGCCACGGCAACTGCGGTGTCCCAGGCTTGCTCCATCTTCACGTCTTCGGGATCGGCGACTCCCGCGCCGAAGGAGGCCTCACCATCGCCCACTTGGACGTGATAGGTGACATCACCTTCGGGACCATCGGAAACGACCTGAGTGACGCCAATCTTGTGCGACGCCGCGACTTCGCGCATGTGGTCGCTCGCCGCAACCTGGGCAGTGAGCTCGTTGATCCAGTCGAGACTGAGGTATCGGTACACCCCCGTAGTCTGCCTGATCGTGAGCCCGATATCCGACGACCACGACCACGGCCACAGTCACGGTGGCGATGGCGGCCTGGTGTTTCACGACGGTCGGCACCCATCAGCCGATGTCGAAGAGTGGGTGTTTGCGGCGTGGACCGACGACGCCGCGCTGGGCGTGATCTCGGGCCACCGTCTCGTGGGCCGCAACGCGTGGTACTGGGCGGCCCTGGCTCGGCACGGACGCCCGTTGTTGCACATCACCGACTTCGACGTGCCGGTCCGACTCGCCGACCCGTTTATCGTGAAGGGCGAGGCGATGTGGGCCGAGCACACTCGCGAGGCGCCGATGGAGCAGTGGACCGTGGGCAACGAAACATATGCCGCAGCACTCGACGACCCAGAAGAAGCACTCGGCCGCGGGTACGGCAATCCGACGCCGATCGCCTTCGACCTGGAGTGGTACGCCACAGGAGCGGCTGTGGCCCTCGAGCTCGCGCCTGACATGAGCATCGGATACCAGCAGCGGGGTGTGGTCCACGGTGCGATCGAGATCCTGGGCGAACCGAAGGTGGAACTTTCTGAGGTGCGTGCGCAGCGGTGGCATCGTTGGACCAGTGGTCCCGCACCGGATGGGTCACTGGCGGGTCTCGGGCCGTTGCCGCTTCCAGATGTGGTGGCACACACCGGAGTTCGTGCGCCGTTCCGGTTCCCCGACGGGAGCACCAGCGACCTCGTGCTGACGTCGACGGGCTGGTGCCAGCGAGCGTCTCGGCCGTCTGCACCGTCACGGTGATCAGCGACTGGGTGCCCTGGTCGTCGAAGCCGGTCGCCGACGTGCCGCGACCATCGGGGGTTCCCATGCCACACTCGAAACTGCGATCGACGCCAGGCTGCGGTCGCCCTCTCTGGCACGAACTCAACGAGCGAACGACACCATGACCTACAACAACGACATCCTCGACGACTTCACCCACGGCGGGATGGGCAGCGCGAAGCGGCCGGCCTATCCCGACGTGGTCGTTGAGATGGGCATGGTCGTCGAGGATCGCTCGAGCCACTTCACTGGTGACATCGCCCGCTGGAACGCGGAGGGGGTGACTTTGCGCGATGCCAAGCAGTATCTCCGTCACTTCAGCTGGAAGCCCGGGGGCTTTCTTATCTTGGGCGAGCCGGTCACCCTCGTTCGTCCGAAGCAGGCGAAGTCCGCAACGCAGCGGGTCACGGCTTCAGGCGCAGTCGCGGGCGACGGCCGAGCGCGTGTCGCTCGTGCCAGCCGCATCTGGGTGGAGGGTCAGCATGATGCCGAACTGCTCGAACATGTGTGGGGCGACGACCTCCGTGACCTTGGCATCGTTGTCGAACCGCTGCACGGCGCCGATGACCTGGCGGCGATGGTCGCTGACTTTCAGCCCGGTACCCAACGCAAGCTCGGCGTGCTGCTCGATCACCTCGTTCCTGGTTCGAAGGAGACGCGTATCGCCCAGACGGTGCGCGACCCGAACGTCTTGATCACTGGCCATCCATTCGTCGACGTGTGGGCGGGTATCCGACCCAAGGTGATCGGCCTGGAGGCGTGGCCGGAGATCCCATACGACCCGGACGTCACGTGGAAGGAAGGGCTCTGCGCGGCGCTCGGAGCACCGTTTGAGGGGTTCTGGCCGCGTCTCCGCAATCAGGTCAACACGTTCGCCGACCTCACTCCCGAACTCGTTGGTGCTGTCGAACAACTCATCGACTTCGTCGCCGACCTCCCGGAGGAGTGAACGCGCAGCCCGGCCTCGCATGCCGGTCTGACGGTCAACGCGCCTGAATCAGCGCCGTCTGGATCAGCGCCGTCTGGATCAGCGCCACCGATCCCGTCAAGGACTCTTGCTGACAACGACGAAGGGCGGGCCCGCAGGCCCGCCCTCACGTTCAGTTGTTCAGGTGTTGATCAGACGAAGGCGCTGGCGAAGACCAAGCTGACGATCGTCATGACCTTCAACAGGATGTTCATCGACGGACCCGAGGTGTCCTTGAACGGGTCACCAACGGTGTCACCAACGACGGCTGCCTTGTGGGCATCAGAGCCCTTGCCGCCGTGGGCTCCGGCTTCGATGTACTTCTTTGCGTTGTCCCAAGCGCCACCGGCATTGGCCATGAAGATGGCGAGGGCAAAGCCGGTCACGAGCGCACCGGCGAGCAAGCCGCCGAGCGCGTCGACGCTGATGAATCCGACGACGAGCGGCACGACCACGGCGAGGGCGCCCGGAAGGATCATTTCCTTGAGCGAAGCTTCGGTCGAGATGGCGACACAACGAGCCGAGTCCGGAATGACGCCCGGCAGCCCTTCGCGCAGGCCAGGAATCTCGCGGAATTGGCGACGCACTTCTTCGATCATCTTCGCTGCGGCACGGCCGACGGCGTCGATCGTGAGAGCGGCAAACAGGAACGGCAGTGCCGCGCCAATGAAGAGTCCGGAGAACACGTCAACCTCGCCGATGTCGAGGTTGAGCACCGTCGCACCGTCCGAGGCCGTCGCTATGGCGAACTCGAAGCTCTTGAACAGAGCGAGGGCGGTCAGCGCTGCGGAACCGACAGCGAAGCCCTTGGCGATGGCGGCTGTGGTGTTACCGAGCGAATCGAGCGCGTCAGTGACTTCACGCACGGACGGGTCCAGTTCGGCCATCTCGGCGATGCCGCCGGCATTGTCTGCGATCGGGCCGTATGCATCGACGGAGACGACGATGCCGGTGGTTGCGAGCATGCCGATGGCGGCAACGGCGATGCCGTAGAGGCCGCCGATCTCGCCGTCGAATGCTTGCTGTCCGCCCCAGTAGGCGATACCGACGCCGGCCAGGATCAGAGCGACCGAAGCAGCGACGGACTGCATGCCGATGCTGATGCCCTTGAGCACGGTGGTCGCCGGTCCGGTTTCGGTCTGCTGACTGATTTCCTTCACCGGCTTGTAGTGATCCGAGGTGTAGTACTCGGCGGTCTTGCCGAGCGCCCAACCGATGATCAAACCGCCGATGACCGAGACGGCAAGGCCCCACGGGTTGTCGGAGGCGTCGCCGAAGATCCAGTACGCACCGGCGAACACACCCACGGTGGTGATCGCCATGGCCACATTCGTACCGAGATGCAGCGCCTTGCTGAGGGACTTCGAGTCTGTCGATGTCCCGCCCTTGATGAGGAAGGATCCGATGATCGAAGCGATCATGCCGATGAACGCAACGAACATCGGGAAGACGAAGAATTCAATGTTGCCGACATCGCCGGCTTGCTCGGCGCCGATCGCTCCAGCGAATGCAACGAGCGAGATGGGAGCGATGATCGAGCCGGCGTACGACTCGAACAGGTCGGCACCCATGCCAGCGACGTCGCCGACGTTGTCGCCGACGTTGTCGGCGATGGTGGCCGGGTTGCGAGGATCATCCTCGGGGATACCGGCTTCGACCTTGCCGACGAGGTCAGCGCCGACGTCGGCGGCCTTGGTGAAGATGCCGCCGCCAACGCGGGAGAACAGTGCGATCGTCGATGCACCGAGGCCGTAGGCCGTCACGATTTCGAAGGCGTCGTCGACTTCCAGCATCGTGACGAACACGATGTAGGTGCCCATCAGGCCGAGCAGTGCGAGACCGGCGACGGAGAAGCCCATCACGGCGCCGCCGCGGAATGCGACAGGAAGCGCCTTGCCCGGACCTTGCTTGGCCGCCTCGGTGGTGCGAGCGTTGGCCATGGTGGCCACGGTCATACCTGCGTAGCCGGCGGCGGATGACAGGATTGCGCCGAGTAGATACGTGACTGCAGCGAGCGGCGCGATAACGGCCGCCAACAAGATGGCCATGGCGACAGCGAAGATGCTGACCCACTTGTACTCGGCCTGGAGGAACGCCTTGGCGCCCTTCTGGATCTCGGTCATCAAGAAGACCATGCGCTCGTTGCCGGGCGACTCCTTCTCGACAGACTTGTAAAAGAAGAACGCAAGACCGAGGGCTGCGAGAGCCGACAGTGCTGCGAGATATGGAATGGATCCCACGGGGTAGTGCCTCCTGGGGCAAATGGATGATGAGCGAGGCTCGCGTTGAGCGCGAACGTCCGGACCATGATGGCCGCTGCGCAAGGCTAAATCCCAACTCATCACTTTCCACAGGTGCGTGACAGTCAGTGAGTGTCGAGATGACGTTGTCCCTCGCCGGTGGTGGGCAACGTCATCGCGGCGCCTGGGGCCCTGGGTGGCACGGAGCTGGTGTGTGACGAGGCCCACACAATTTTGGTTGGTGGCGGATTGGGCTCGCGACGATGCATGGCGAGTACCGTGGCCGTCATGTCACAAACGTTGAGCCGTGGCCCGGTTTCGGGCACCGCCGTCAAGGCGAACACGGCAAAGAGAAAACCGTTCCTCCTCGACCTCTACGGCACGGCAGTCGGCAAGAAGTACGTGATGGCAATCACGGGACTGATCGGCATCGGCTTTGTGCTTACGCACATGATCGGCAACCTCAAGATGTACCTCGGTGTCATCACCGAGGGCGACGAGCAGGTCTACGACATCGATATCTACGGCGAGTTCCTGCGTGAACTGCTCGTGCCGATCCTGCCTCGCACATATCTGTTGTGGGGTCTGCGCCTTGTTCTCATCGGCGCACTCATTCTGCATCTCCATGCGGCGTGGTCGTTGACTCAACTCAACCGCAAGGCTCGGTCGGTCAAGTATCAGTCGGCGCGTGATTATCAGATTGCCAGCTTCGCCAGTCGCTCGATGCGCTGGACCGGCATCATCGTGCTCGCCTTCCTGGCATGGCATCTCGCTGACCTCACCTGGGGGTGGGCCAATCCCGACTTCGTTCGTGGCGCGGCCTATCGCAACATCGACGCATCGTTGAGCCGCATTCCGGTCGCCGTGCTGTACATCGTGGCGAACATTGCGTTGGGCATCCACCTCTTCCATGGCACCTGGTCGCTCTTTCAGAGCCTCGGAGCCAACAATCCACGATTCAACACGTGGCGCAAGGGTCTTGCGGCAGGCGTCGCCACGCTGATCGTCGCTGGGAACGTGTCGTTCCCCATCGCCGTTCTTGCCGGTGTCGTCGAGTTCGACCCCGACGCCGTCACCCATTCCGTCGAAGCCGAGGAGACAGGCGAATGACCATCAATCTCGATTCCAAGATCCCTGACGGCCCAATGGCCGACAAGTGGAGCAACTACGTCGCTGGCCAGAAGTTGGTCAACCCGTCCAACAAGCGCAAGTTCAAGATCATCGTGGTCGGTACCGGCCTCGCCGGTGCCTCGGCTGCCGCGACGCTCGGCGAACTCGGTTATCAGGTCGAGGCGTTCACGTTCCACGACTCGCCCCGTCGCGCACACTCGATTGCGGCGCAGGGCGGCATCAACGCCGCGAAGAACTATCAGGGCGACGGCGACAGCGTTCACCGCCTGTTCTACGACACGGTCAAGGGCGGCGACTTCCGCGCTCGCGAAGCAAACGTGCATCGTCTTGCCGAAGTGTCGGTCAACATCATTGACCAGATGGTTGCCCAGGGTGTGCCGTTTGCACGCGAGTACGGCGGCCTGCTCGACAATCGCAGCTTCGGCGGCGCCCAAGTGAGCCGCACCTTCTATGCGCGAGGCCAGACCGGCCAGCAGCTGCTGATCGGTGCCTACCAACAGTTGGCACGCCAGATCGGCCTCGGCAACGTCAAGCTCTGGAACCGGACCGAGATGGTCGACGTTGTCAACGTCGACGGTCGCTGCGCCGGCATCGTCACCCGCGACTTGATGAACGGCGAGCTCCGCTCGCACTCGGCGCACGCCGTCGTGCTCGCCACCGGCGGTTACGGCAACGCCTTCTACTTGTCGACCAACGCAATGGCCTGCAACGTCACTGCGGCTTGGCGGGCTCATCGGCGTGGCGCGGCCTTCGCCAACCCGAGCTACACCCAGATTCACCCGACGTGTATCCCGCAGGCCGACGACTTCCAGTCGAAGCTGACGCTGATGTCGGAGTCACTCCGCAACGACGGCCGCATCTGGGTGCCGAACAACCCGGACGAGACGCGGCCGGCTGCACAGATTCCCGAGGACGATCGCGACTACTACCTCGAACGGATCTACCCCAGCTTCGGCAACCTTGCGCCACGCGATGTGTCGTCGCGAGCCGCCAAGCGTGCCGTCGACAACGGTCAAGGTGTCGGACCGCTCAAGAACGGCGTCTACCTCGACTTTGCAGAATCGATCGAGCGTCTCGGTGCTGAAGTCATCAAGGAGCGCTACGGCAACTTGTTCGACATGTACGAACGCATTACCGGCGAGTCGCCCTACGAGATGCCGATGCGGATCTATCCGGCCAGCCACTACACGATGGGTGGTCTCTGGGTCGACTACGAGTTGCAGACCACAGTCCCCGGTCTGTTCTGTGCCGGCGAAGCCAACTTCTCCGATCATGGCGCGAACCGCCTGGGGGCCTCAGCGTTGATGCAGGGGCTGTCCGATGGCTACTTCGTGCTGCCGTACACGATTGCCCCGTACCTCGCCGATCTGCTCAACAAGCCGATTCCTGACGAGACCCACGACGCGTTCAAAGCTGCCGAGGTTGAAGCTCAGGCCCGGTTCCAGGGGTATCTCGACATCGGAGGCACAAAGGGTCCCGACCACTTCCACCGTGAACTCGGGCGCATCATCTGGGACTACTGCGGCATGGATCGCAACGAGCAGGGCCTGCAGAAGGCACTGTCTGAGATTCCGGCCTTGCACGAGGAGTTCAAGAAGGACCTCCGCGTCACAGGCACGGGCACGAGCACCAACCAAACCCTCGAGAAGGCAGCGCGAGTCGACGACTTCTTCGAGCTTGGGCAACTGATGTGCCAGGACGCTCTCACCCGCGAAGAGTCGTGCGGCGGCCACTTCCGCTCCGAGTACCAGACCGACGATGGCGAGGCGGTCCGCAACGACGAGGACTTCGCTCACGTCACGGCGTGGGAGTGGAGCGGTGACGCCACCAAGCCGATCGAGCATCGCGAGAAGCTCGAATATGAAGTCGTCAAGTTCGCCACCCGGTCGTACAAGTAAGGGCCCAGACGTGTCACACAATCTCTCCAACATCAATCTGAAGATCTGGCGCCAGGATGGTCCCGACGCGCAGGGTCGCTTCGAAACTCACCAGATCCCCGAGATCAGCGACGAGGCGTCGTTCCTCGAGATGCTCGACATCTTGAACGAACGGCTCATCGAAGAAGGCAAAGAAGCGGTGGTCTTCGACCATGACTGCCGCGAAGGCATCTGCGGTACCTGCTCGTTGATGATCGACGGCCAGGCACATGGCCCGCAGAGGGGCACGGCAACGTGTCAGCTGCACATGCGTCAGTTCGAATCCGGTGACGAGATCGTGATCGAGCCGTGGCGCGCCACCGCGTTTCCGATCATCAAAGACCTCATGGTCGATCGTTCCCCGTTCGATCGGATCATCGAGTCGGGTGGCTTCATCACCGCACCGACCGGTGGTGCGCCAGACGCGAACCTCATTCCCATTCCGAAGCCGGTTGCCGATGCGTCGATGGACGCAGCGGAGTGCATTGGTTGCGGAGCCTGCGTGGCGGCATGCCCGAACAGCGCGGCGAACCTGTTCACCGGTGCGAAGATCGCTCACCTCAACCTGCTCCCGCAGGGCCAGGCCGAGCGATACAAGCGCACTGAGGCAATGGTCGAGACGATGGACGAGCACTTTGGTTCGTGCACGAACCATGGCGAGTGCGAGGCGGCATGCCCGAAAGAAATTTCGATCGACAACATCGCCACGATGAACGTTGACTACGCCAAGTCGAAGTTCAAGAACCGCAAAGCCCTGGCCCGTTGATTGAGCGTTGCATCTGGTGCCTGGCACCAGATGCAACGGCGATCGTCAGGCTTCCGGGGGAAGCGTGACTGCGGTGGCGTAGCGGTTACGGCTGGTGATGTCGCCGGCCGTCATCGTCAACGTGAAGGACAGTTCGCCCAATGTCTCGGGCACGGTCATGTCAATCTGGCCCACTTTGACCACGTCGTCGGCGGGCACCGGCCCACCGAATCTCCACCGCTGCTCGCCACCTGCCCACGACGCAACAGCGTCGACCACGGCGAAGTCGATCTCTTCGCGCAGGTCATTGATGAGGTGGACGTCGAGCCGCAATCGGTCGCCTTCGTTGACCCACTCGGGCAGGGTGCCAGCGACGACCAACACCTGTGTGCACGCCGCCTTGACGACGGCGTAGGCATCCTTCGGGACCCGCTCGTGATCGAGGACGCTGGCGGAGATGACGGGCCCGGGGTCGGCGAGCGCGTAAAAGCAGAACCCCCCGCTGGGGCGATACTTCAGCCGTCGCAACGTCTCGATGTGTGTCTTCAGTACATGGGACTGATATCGCTGAGCTGCGTTGCGCCACGACTCGTATGACTCGTACTGATCAGGCGGGAACAGTCGCTCGAACTGATCGCGTTGATACCCAAACTCGTTGTGCAAGCGGTCCCAGTCGAGATGGGGCCATTCGTGGGCAGCCAACTCGTCATCGATGAACGGGGCGGTGTTCGGCGGCGCGTGGGCTCCGAACTCGGACACAAACCGCACCAACCGCGGGACGCGTGCAGCCAGGCCGGCCAGGTCCTCGGCATCGCCGCGGTGCCAGCCGTACCAGAGGTGTGTGTCGGTGCCGCTGAGCTGTGGGAAATGAGGCAGCACGCCCGAGTGCGCCACCGTCTCGCGGCTCGCGTCAGCTTTCTCGAACGATCGCTTCACCCATCGGTCGAGCACCGACTTGTTCCACGACGGGAGTTGGTGTGCCATCACCTGCCGCGTCCGCTTCTTCCAATCGGAACGATCGACCGCCGTGGTGGCTGATGGGTCGTTGTGGGCGGTCCACTGGACGATTGACGGGTGGTGACCGAGTGTGTCGACGGCGGCGCGCGCTTGGTCAACGGCCTGGCCGCGCACGCTGCGGGCATGACCCCACTGCAGCGGAAAGTCTTGCATGATCAACATGCCGAGTTCGTCAGCGGCGCGGTAGACCTCGCGGTCGGCAATGTGACCGTGGACCCGGACGACGTCGAGGCCAAGGTCCACCGCATGCTCAAGGTCGCGGCGGACCGCGCCTTTGTCAGCATCAGCCAGCCCAGCGCGTGTCGGCAGCAAGTTTGCGCCCTTCAGAAAGAGACGTTCACCGTTGACCGAGCAGATCCAGTTGTCCCACGTGACCTGACGGAGCCCGGTTCGTCGCTCACGCCGGTCACTGAGTTCTCCATCGACGATCAATTCGACCGCCACATTGGTCAGGAGTTGGTCGCCCAAATTCCGTGGCCACCAGAGGCGTGGGTCGACAATGTCGAGACTCCACTCGATCTGGTTTTCGCCAGAGGCAACGAGGTGCACGTGTTCATCGTGGAGTTCGTTGTCGACAAAGGTGCGGACGGTGACGCTGCGCTGTGCATCGCTGTCGAGTCGTGCGGCCAGCTGTACGTGCGCTCGCCGCGTGTCGGCGTCGCGGCACAGCACGCGGAACCGATCGACGCGTACCGGTCCGGTGTCGTACAGATGAACACTGCGCCAGATTCCGCCCGGATTCCACTGGCGATCGATGCCGTCCCAATGTTGGAACACGCCGGTGATGTTCCGGCGGTTGTTCGGACCGCCCTGGGGCGCACACGTGGCCTCGATCGCCAGCACGTGTTCGTCGTCGAGTTCGGAGAGTGCTGTGACATCGAAGGTGTGTGGAAAGAAATAGCCCTCGGGATCGCCGAGGTACGCGCCATCGAGCCAGACATCGGCTTGATAGAAGATGCCGTCCAGGGTGATCCATCGACGCGCGCCGTCGCCCGGGGGGTCGGCACTGAAGCGATGTCGGTACATCACCGGACCATCGCTGGCGGCAAACTTCGGAGTGTCGCGCCAGTGCCCTGGCACGATGACCGGTTCCCAGGTCGTGTCGTCGGTGTCGAGCTCGATGCCGTACCGACGGACGTCGTCGTTCGCCTCGACCGCGACCCAGCGACCGTCTAGTTTGCGGCGACTCAACTCCATCGTCGAAGCGTACGCGTTACAGCCGAGTTGGCCATGAGCAGGTGACTGTGCGCCCGGATGAACATGGGCGACACAGCTGGGTTAGGTTCACCGCATGGCAGACGCAGGCGCTCCCAGCGCATCCACGCTCGGTGAATTGAAAGCATCTGGATGGGTCTCTCGGCCCGTCAAGCAGGAGGTTCGCGAGCACGCAATCGCGAAGGTGGCGGCCGGCGAGCCGCTGTTCGCCGGCGTGCAGGGCTACGAAGAGACGGTGATGCCGCAGCTTGAGAATGCGTTGCTGGCTGGCCACGACGTGGTGTTTCTCGGCGAACGTGGTCAGGCCAAGACGCGCATGATCCGCTCGCTGACCGGCCTGCTCGACGAGTGGATGCCGATCATTGCGGGCAGTGAGATCAATGACGATCCGTATCACCCTGTCTCCAAGCACTCCCGGGACTTGGTTGCTGAATTGGGCGACGATGCGCCGATCGACTGGGTCCACCGCGACACGCGGTACGGCGAGAAGCTCGCCACGCCCGATACGTCGATCGCCGACCTGATTGGCGAGGTCGACCCCATCAAGGTTGCCGAAGGCCGGTACCTCTCTGACGAGCTCACGCTGCACTATGGGATGGTCCCGCGCACCAACCGCGGGATCTTTGCAATGAATGAACTTCCGGACCTCGCGGAGCGGATTCAGGTCGGCCTGTTGAACGTTCTCGAAGAGCGCGACGTCCAGATCCGCGGCTACAAGATCCGTTTGCCGCTCGACGTGATGCTGATGGCATCGGCGAACCCGGAGGACTACACCAACCGCGGCCGCATCATCACGCCGCTCAAGGATCGTTTCGGCAGCCAGATTCGCACGCACTACCCACTCGACGTGCGGACCGAGATCGACATCATGCTGCAGGAGGCCGCGTCGCTCGACGTCGACACGCCCAACGGCGCGATCAAGGTCACGGTGCCCGACTACTTGACCGAGGTCGTTGCGACCTTCTCGCACTTGGCGCGATCGAGCAACCAAGTCAATCAGCGCAGCGGCGTCAGTGTCCGGCTCAGTGTGAGTAACTACGAAGCGATGGCGGCCAACGCGCTGCGGCGTGGGTTGCGGTCTGGTGAGACCAGCCCTGTTGCCCGCGTGGACGACCTCGGTGCGCTGGCCGCGAGCTCGATGGGCAAGATTGAGATTGAATCGATCGAGGAAGGTCGCGACGGCGTGATCATGGAAAGCCTCATCAAGGGCGCGGTCCTCACGGTTTTCAAAGACACCGTTCCGCCTGAGCACACACGGGCTGTTGTCGATGCATTCGAAGAAGGCGCGGTGGCACACACCGGAGAGTCGATGACCAGTGCCGAGCTCGCTGCAGTCGTCGAGCAAGTTGATGCGCTGCGCGCTCCTGTTGCTGTGCTGACCGGCGGCGATGAGTCTCCGGCGTCGGTTGCTGCCGCTGTCGAGTTCATCCTCGAGGGTTTGCACCTGTCGAAGCGCCTGAACAAAGACGCCAGCGGCGAGTCGGCCACCTATCGCGGCCGTACCTGATGCTGTTGCCCGTTTCGCCGGGTTCGACGGAGTCGAGTCTGAGACACTGACCCTGTGACTGCTGCGATCCTGCCGTTCTCGGCCCAGCCGCCGGGCTTTGACTGGTTGGATGATGAACCCGGATTCGACCCTGCGGTTCATCTGCAACTCGAGATGCCCGCTGTGGTGCGGACACTCGATGAGTTCGGTTACTCCGACGACGAAATTGCCAGCACCGCGACTCGTGTCGCGGCGACGTCAGCGTTTCGGGTGCTTTCAGCAGAGGGGGCCGCAGTGATGCTCGACATCGCGCGTCGGCTTGAGCGCTTTGCGCAGGCCAACCCGCGGATCGAACGATCGGTGCGCAGCGGCTGCCATCAGTCTCGTTGGCTCCGGGACCTGTGTATCTCGCCGGATGTGACCGAGCATCTCTGCTCGATCTACTCGGTCGATGTTGCGCCGCATCCGATCTCGTCGCAGCTGGGGCACCTCAACTTCGCACCGGCTGAGATCGGCTCGGCCGTCGACAAGTGGCACCACGACACCCTTGCGCTGGACTACGTGATGATGGTCGCTGATCCGCAGGTGCTCGATGGTGGTGATTTCGAGTACTTCGTCGGGACGAAGGCCGAGGTTGCGGTGATGGCTGACCGCGGTGAACGTCCACCCGCCGACCGCTGTGTGAGCGTCGAATGGCCCGGACCAGGTTTCGCCGTTGCGCTGCACGGCAATATGGTGGTTCATCGTGGCGGCCCGCTGCACCAGTTGGGCGAGCGCATTTCGATGGTCAACGGATATGTCGCTACCGATGTTCGTGTCGATGATCAGACTCGCAATATTGATCTCTTCCACGTCGATGAGCCCGTGACTCTGACGCGGGAGTGGGCGCGATATGCCGCGTGGCGTTCACGTCGTCGGCTCGACCTGCTGATCGCCGACATGGACCATGCCGACTCGGTCGCTGAGCCGTTTGACGTGGTGCAGCGGCTGGTTCACGCCACACACGACGTCGGCGTCGCGATCACGGATCTGCAGCGCACAGACCGTCCCGAGATCCATCACTATGAGCATTGACCCTGAGCATCGACCAGGAAGACTGGCCTGTGCCCACTCGGGCGATTTCTCAGATGGCGGCGGGAAGGTAGGCCTCGGCTGCCGGCTGCGGGGCACGCTCGGCGCTGAGGAGACCGTTGGGTGAATCGGGGCCGGCGATTGCTGGATCGAGAAAGACCACGCCAAGGTCGACGCCATCGTCGATCGCACCCGTGACTGCGTTGACAAAGGAGGCAACGAGCTGCCCGGCGACATCGGCATCGTGGTGATGTGGCGTGAACTGGCTGATGATCAGTTGATGGTCTGCTGCGGCGTCGGCAGCTGCGCCGATGGTGTCGTGCAGCCGGACGCGAATCTGATCGAGGCGCCCGTCGTCCGGTTCGGAATCGGCGAGTTCGCCGTGTGCCAGGGTGATCCCGATGATGTCGGAAGTGTCGAGGTAATCGCCGACGGAGTCGAGCCGTTCGGCATCAAGCGCCGCGACGACTGGCGTGGAGCCGCCGCTCAGTGTCGTCCACGTGTTGCGCCAGGCCGATGCAGAGAATTGGCTGTCGATGCCGGTGAACGGAATCCACCCGGCGATGTCTTCGCCGAAGCGGTCGGCGACTCGCTCGGCGAAGCGTGGCCACCATTTCTCAGCGACGGTGTCATCGTGAATTCCGCCCTCGTTGGTGACCCAGCGTGGCTCTGCCCCGTCGTGCAGGGTTGCCCAGACGCGCAGCCCGATGGCGTCCGATGCAGCGATCATCTGCTCGAAGCGGTCTGACCAGTCACCGTCGAAGTCGCCTGGCTTCGGCTGGAGCCGCGCCCAATCGAACGTGAGCCGAATGTCGGTGATACCGAGTTCCTGGAGGAGCGCGAGGTCGTCGGGCCAGCGCTTGTAAAACCCGTTGCCGGCTGTCGGGCCGAGATTTGACGTGTCAGCGTGACCGAACGTCGTCGCCGTCGTCAGCGTCGCGCCGCGGGTGAAGGTCATGAGGGAAACGGTGATCGAGAATCAGATGAACGGCGTGCGCGTCCAGAGATCTTCGGTGTCAGCGTCGATCGGCAACGGAACGCCGGTCAACGCCACCACGTCGATCGGGCCGGGAAACCCGCGCAGCTCAACTTCGCCGACCGAGGTGGCGTTGACGCCCTCGGGCAGCCGCTCGATGTGCATCGTGGGCATCAATGCGTTGATGCCTTTCGCGTGATCACAGAGGCGCGATGCCATGTTGACCGCAGAGCCGATGTAGTCATCGCCTTCGAACAACAACGCATGGCCAGTAGCGAGCCCGGAACGTACCGTGAGCGGTGCGCAGACTTCGTTGGACCGCCGGTCGAGGTCGAGCACGAACGCGATGGCGTCAGCCTGGTCGACGGCGACGACCATGCAGCCGTCGCCGAGCCACTTGGCGATGCGGACGCCTCGCTCGGACGCAACCGCACGAACGATGGTGCGGAACGCGCCGAGAATCCGCCCGGCGGCGTCGTCGCCAAAGGCAGCGGTGTAGTTCGTGAATCCGGAGAGATCGACGAAGACAAAGGTGCGCGGTACCCGCATAAAGCCCATGCTATTGCATCCTCACATCAATGTGGTTTGAACTGCAGATGAACAAGTTGTGCCGTTGACACCTCTCCGCCGCGTCCCTCTCTCGTTTGCGTACCTGTCATGTGTCGCCAACGACAGGTGTCAGGTACGCAAACGCTGGGTTGGCCAGCAGGACGTGTGTAGCCGGAAGCAAGTAGGTTCGGCACATGACGTCACGGTTCCAGTACTCCCGGTGGGATGGCACGCAGACCGGTTTCGAATTCGATGCTGACGCTGCTTTCGACGAGTTGACCGACGAGCTGCTGTACCACGGCGACGTCAACGCGGCATTGCGCAAGATGATGCAGGACGGGATGCGTGACCGCGACGGCAACCAGTTGCAAGGCCTGCGGGAATTGCTTGAACAGCTGCGCGAGGAGCGACAGAACCGTCTCGACCAGCATGATCTGGGTGGCGTGTACGACGAGATCAACGACGAACTCAATGACCTGATTGACGAAGAACGTCATGCCATCGAAAACGCCCTGAACGATGCGCAGCGCTCGGGTGACGAACGACGCGCCGAGAACGCGCAGAACGCCGCGATGGAACGCAATATGCGGCTCGATCTGATGCCTGATGATCTCGCCGGAAAGGTCCGCGAACTCGACACGTACAACTTCGAGTCGAAAGAGGCCAAGCAACGCTTCGATCAGCTGATGGAGAAGCTCAAAGAGCAGCTGATGCAACAGATGGTCGACCAGATGTCGGGTGCGATGGAGCAGATGGGGCCCGAAGACATGGCCCGCATGAAAGACATGATGCAAGCGCTCAATGAGATGCTCGAGAAGCATCAGCGCGGTGAGGACCCGGGCTTCGAGGACTTCATGGAGAAGTTCGGCGACTTCTTCCCTGAGCAGCCCGAGTCAGTGGAAGAACTGCTCGAGCAGATGGCCCAACGGATGGCCGCGATGCAGGCGATGATGAACTCGATGTCGCCCGAGCAGCGGGCGCAGATGCAGCAGCTCAGCGATCAGCTCATGGACGACATGGATCTGCAATGGCAAATGCAACAGCTGTCCGGGAATCTGCAGCAGATGTTTCCGCAGATGCAGTGGAACCAGAGTTACGACTTCGATGGCCAGGATCCGATGGGCATGGGGCAAGCCATGCAGCAGATGCAAGAGCTCGGTGATTTGGACCAGCTCGAGAACCTCCTGCGCAACGCGTCGAGCCCGAGCGCCCTGGCCGAAGCCGACATGGACAAAGTCCGCGACTTAATGGGCGACGATGCCGCGAAGTCGCTCGGGCGGCTGGCTGAGCTGACCAAACAGCTCGAGGAAGCTGGTCTCATCGAGCAGAAAGAAGGGCGCTTGGAGATGACCCCGAAGGGTCTCCGCAAGATTGGTTCCAATGCGCTGCGTGAACTGTTCTCGAAGCTTGCCAAGGATCAGATTGGCCAGCACGAGACCAGCAACATCGGCCAAGGCCACGAGCGCACGTATGACACCAAGGCGTACGAGTACGGCGACCCGTTCCAGCTCGACCTCAATCGCACGATCCGCAATGCCGTGCGGCGAACGGGCGGTGGGTCACCGGTCGATCTGCACCCCGACGACTTCGAGATTGAGAAGACCGAGCATTTCACGCGTTCGTCGACGGTGCTGATGCTCGACCTGTCGCTCTCGATGCCGATGCGCGACAACTTCCTGCCGGCGAAGAAGGTTGCCATGGCGTTGCACAGCCTCATTTCGTCGCAGTTCCCGCGCGACTACCTCGGCCTGGTCGGGTTCTCTGAGACCGCCCGAGTCCTCACTCCGGAGCAACTGCCCGAGGTGTCGTGGGACTTCGTCTACGGCACCAACATGCACCATGGCTTCACGCTCGCTCGCCAGCTGCTCGCTCGGGAGTCCGGGACGAAGCAGATCATCATGATCACCGACGGTGAGCCAACGGCGCACATCACGCCTGACGGCTATCCCTTCTTCAACTATCCGCCGGCGCGTGAAACCATTGAAGCAACGCTGCGCGAAGTCGTGCGCTGCACGAAAGAGCAGATCCGCATCAACACCTTCGGCCTCGGCGCCGACGGATCGTTGCGGGCATTCATCGAGCAGATGACCTCGATCAACCGGGGTCGTGCGTTTTTTACGACTCCGGAAAACCTCGGGGATTACGTGCTTGTCGACTTCATGGAGGGCAAACGCGCCCTTGCGAGAAGCGCCCGCCGCGCTGGCTGAGCTCCGCGCTGGTCGAGGGCCCAGCTGCCGAAGGGCGAAGGGTGTCATTGGTTCGTCATGTCCGCGCGAACAGCGCGAACGATTCGCGCGTTGCGCGCGATTCTTTTGAACGCGCACTTGCAAACCGGGGAACCGCTCTGGCAGAATGACATTACTGTAGTTACAAGGTTGTTGCGATGGCGTCAAGCATTCACGCTTCACCGGGGACCGACGCGCACTGCATGTCAAAAAAACCTTGCAAAAAGCCAGAGCAACTCATCGTTATCCGGACCCATCAGGAGGTCCTCTCATGCAGTTCATTACGACATCGAGTATCACCGTCAGTGCCACGCCCGTCGAACCCGAACAGGACTGGCACGACCACGCCAACTGTCTCGGCGTCGACCCCGACTTGTTCTTCCCCGAGCGCGGGGCGTCCACGCGTGAGGCCAAGGAAGTCTGTCGGGGTTGCGAAGTGCAACACGATTGCCTTGAGTTCGCACTGCAGAACGGCGAGAAGTTCGGAATTTGGGGCGGTCTGTCTGAACGCGAGCGTCGACGCATCCGCCGACAACGTGCTCAGGTTGCTCGCTCGATCATCGGGGCCTGACGTCGCGCTGCGAACCGCAGCGATGTGAGGTAACCTCATCAGATGATCGGTTTCACGCTCGGTGGCCCAGAGGGCATCATTCTTCTCGTTCTTGTCCTCGTGCTTTTTGGTGGCTCGCAGCTACCCAAGCTCGCCAAGAACCTCGGCAAGGCGCAGAAAGAGTTCAAGGACGGGCTCGACGAGGCGAACAAGCCACGCGAGGACGCCAAGACCGAAGCGGACTGAGCTTGAGCCGGTCGTCCCGGCCGACTCGACAAAGTCAACTCGACAAACAACGAACGCCCGGCCAGCACGGCCGGGCGTTCGTTATTTTCGAGTCAAGTGAGTGGGGCGATGTTCACGCCACGCGACGTCCGGCAGGGGCGCGACGTCAGACCGAGACGTCAACGGAGACGGACGATGTCGCCGTCAGAGCGTCCTCGCGACGCCGCTTCGAGATGCGTCGCCGCTCACGCTCGCTGCAGCCGCCCCAGACCCCGTGGTCGATTCGTGCATCGAGTGCGTACTCAAGGCAGGCTGCGGCGACGGGACAGTCGCGACAGATCTTGCGGGCGCGATCGACGCCGACGCCGTCGCTGGGGAAGAAGGTCGCCGGCGGGTGGAGACGGCAGTTGCCGTCGGCCATCCATGCTGTTTCGGAGTCTGGGTCGTGGGGAGCGGTGTTCAGCTCCTCGGGCCGCTCATTGAGCGTGGCCCGGTCTGCGCGGCTCAGGCCCGATGGCCGATCGGTGTGGCGGGCTGAGTTTCTGTTGCGCTTCATCATGTCTCGTCCTCTCGACGTTGTGTTCGTTTGCGGGATCAGTCGGTGCTGATGGGCATCGACTGAATCGCTGCTTGACATTTTGACGTCTGGAAACAGTGCTTGGTTCCCAATTTCTTGTTCGTTTCGAGATGTTCGTGCCGACGACCGTCTGCGGATGTCGCGACCTCGTCAACTCGGTTGCTGGAGCGATGCTCGCATCGCTCTGTTGCGTTGTTGACAGGAAACTGTAACACGTTCGTAACGATCGGTGGGATCTCTCGACAGAAAGTTTCTTGGCATGATTGCGCCGGGCGACCCAACGATCAGCGAGCCTGCTGCCCTCCGAGGCGGTATCGTCGTCGCAATGAGTGACGTCGCCGTCGAGCCCCAAGAACCCCGAGCACATGCCCGGATCGTGTATCACGGCCCGGTCGCGCCGCACTGGGAGGTCTACGGAGACTGGGGCGACCGACAGACGCTTGACGAATTCCGCGCCCGCGTGCTCGCTCGCCTGGTCCTCGTCCCGCGTGATGATCCGCAGTTCCGCCGCAACCGCGAGCGCATCGTGCGCGATGCCGAGCGCGAATTGATCTCGATCGAGTGGGATCTGGGTCGCCCTGAAGACGCCTGAGCTCCCTGGGTCTGTGAGAAGCACGGAAATCGACGAGCGGTTCCTGAACCGCGAGCTCAGTTGGCTCGCGTTCAATGAACGGGTACTGCAGCTCGCGTCCGAGCCCGGGATCCCGCTGCTCGAACGTGCAAAGTTCTGTGCCCTTGCGTCGACCAACCTCGACGAGTTCTTCCAGGTCCGAGTTGCAGCGCTCAAAGACCAACTGATCGCCGGCATCGACCAACCGACCTGGGACGGCCGTACCCCAGCCCAGCAGCTTGCTGCGATCGCGGTCTGGGTGCCCGAGATGATCGAGCGTCTCGACGACGCGTTCGTTGACCACCTCGTGCCCGAACTCCGTGCCGCCGGTGTCGAGATCATCGGCTGGGAGGACACAACGCCCGCCGAGCGCGTCGAGCTTGATGACTTCTACGAGGAGCGGATGTTTCCGGTTCTCACGCCGTTGGCTGTCGATCCTGGCCACCCGTTCCCGTACATCTCTGACCTTGCGCTGTCGCTCGCCGTCAACGTGGCCGATCCTGAGACGGGTGACCGCCGATTTGCTCGGCTCAAAGTTCCGGACGTGTTCCCGCGACTCATCGAGTGTTCGCCCGGTCGGTTCTTACCCGCCGAATTGGTGATCGGTGCCAAGCTCGACCGACTCTTTGTCGGCATGGTCGTTGAGAACTGGGCAACGTTCCGCGTGAGCCGCAATGGCGACTTGACGGTTGAAGACGAAGAAGCCGATGACCTGCTCGAGGCCGTTGAAATGGAGCTCCGTCGACGGCGGTTCAACCAGGCAGTACGTCTCGAGGTTGCCGCCGACATCGGCGACGAGATCCTCGATCTTCTGGTTCGGGAACTCGACCTGTCGCGAGAAGACGTCACGCTCCATCGCTCCCCGCTCGATCTCAGCTGCCTCTTCCAATTGATGTCACTCGATCGACCGGACTTGAAGGACACGCCCTGGCCGCCTGCGACCGCTGGCCGGATCGCAGCGGCTGACGAGGGCGATCGGCCGATCTTCGACGTGGTCCGCCATCGCGCAGCGATGCTGCATCACCCGTACGAGAGTTTCTCAAGCAGCATCGAGGAGTTCATCTCTCAGGCTGCGGACGACTCGAAGGTGCAGTCGATCAAGATGACGCTGTACCGGGCGGGCGGCGACAGCGCAATCATCCGGAGCCTCATGAAGGCGGCCGATCGCGGCAAGCAGGTCGCCGTGCTCGTCGAGATCAAGGCGCGCTTCGATGAGGCGACCAACGTGCAGTGGGCCAAACAGCTCGAACGCGCCGGTGTCCACGTGGTGTACGGCATGGTCGGTCTGAAGACGCACAGCAAGGTGGTGCTCGTCGTGCGGGATGATGGCGATCAGCTGCGGCGCTACGTCCACATCGGCACGGGGAACTACAACAGCAAGACCGCGCGCATCTACGAAGACATCGGAGTCATCACGTGCGACCCCGATATCGGCGCTGACGCAGCACAACTGTTCAATCACCTCACTGGCTATAGCCGCGCACACGACTACTCGACGTTGCTCGTTGCGCCGCGCGACCTGCGTCGCCAACTCCTCGACCTGATCGAGCACGAAGCCAGCTTCGGCGCCGAGGGCGAAATCGTCATGAAGTGCAACTCGATTGCCGACGATGAGATGGTCGAAGCGCTCTATGCCGCGAGTGAGGCCGGTGTCCGCATCGAACTCCTCGTGCGTGGCATCTGCTGTCTGCGTGCCGGCGTGCCCGGTATGAGCGAGAACATCCGCGTCCGCAGCATTCTTGGGCGCTATCTCGAGCACAGTCGCATCTACCGCTTCAAGCACGGCAACGTGGTCGTGAACGGTCGGCTGCCTGGCGCGCAGAGCGACGAGGTCTATCTCATTGGTTCAGCGGACCTCATGCCGCGCAACCTCAACCGCCGCGTTGAGGTGTTGGTGCCAATCGAACACGCTCGACACCGTGCATGGCTCGACCAGGCCATCAACTTCCAACTCGCCGATGGCATCGTGTGCTGGGAACTCCAGCCCGACGACACCTGGCTACGGATGGGTCCGACCGACGTCTTCGAGCCGCATCCGCAAGAGCAGATGTACCGCTGGACGGTCGAACAGCAGACGCCGCCGCGCGGCTGATCGTTTCGATTCGCCGCACGTCTTTCGGGCCGCGCCCCACCCGTCCCGCCTCGGTCAACCCGTGAATTCGTGACCCTGTTCACGCTCGAATCGCCAGAGTCCGTGGTGTTGGTTCGCGCGTCGAAGACCGTTCACCTTGCGTTCACCTGAGGGCGCAGGTCGATTCACCTGGGGTGCGTAACTTGCTTCCCGCTGGGTGCCGCTCGAGGCGCCAGCGAGACCACATTCCGCAATCCCCCCATCACATCCCCCAGCTGGAGGACGAAATCATGAACTCTCCCAAGCGCCGGCGCACTCAACGACTTCTCGCCGGAGCACTTGCACTCACACTCGTGGCCGCAGCGTGCGGTAGCGACGGCGACACTGCCACCGAACCGGCCGATGATTCCACAGACGAATCGGCCGACTCCGGCGCAGCGACAGAGACCGTCGGCGGAACGCTCGTCGGCGCCGGCTCGTCGGCCCAGGCTGCCGGTATGCAGGGTTGGCAGGCTGGCTTCCAGGCGCTTAATCCCGACGCCACGGTCGAGTACGACGCGATTGGCTCCGGTGGCGGCCGCGAACTGTTTCTCGCCGGTGGCTCAAGCTTTGCCGGCTCCGACGCCTTCCTGAAGGACGACGAGTTCGAGGCTTCGAAGGAGCGGTGCGCCGGTGACCAAGGTGCGATCAACATCCCGCACTACATCTCGCCGATCGCGATCCCATACAACCTCCCGCAGATCGAGGGTTCGACCCTCAACCTCACGCCCGAGCTCATCGCGGGCATCTTCGCCAATGAGCTCACCAACTGGAATGATCCGGCAATTGCCGCACTGAACGAAGGCGTCCAGTTCCCTGACCTTCCCATCAACCCTGTGCATCGATCGGATGAGTCCGGCACGACCGAGAACTTCACCGACTATCTGGCCCAGTCCGCTCCTGAGGTGTGGACCTTTGGCGCGATCGAAGTCTGGGACGGCGACGGTCCTGGCCGCGGCGAAGGCGCCCAGGGCACCTCCGGTGTTGTGGCCGCGACCGCTGCAGGCGAAGGATCGATCGGTTACGCCGATGCCTCCCAGATCGGTGACCTCCCGGCCGCCGCCGTCGGTGTGGGCGGCGAGTTCCGCGAGTTCAGCCCGGAAGCAGCCGGCCGCATCGTCGACGCATCCGAGCGACTCGACGGTCGCAACGAGTTTGACTTCGCCATCGAGGTCAACCGCACGCCGGAATCAGCAGACGTCTACCCGATCGCTTTGGTGTCGTACCACATCGTCTGCCTCCAGTATCCCGACCAGGAGACGGTCGACCTCGTGCAGGCATTCATGACGTACGTCGGCTCCGAAGCGGGCCAGGAAGCGTCTACCGCCTCGGCTGGTTCGGCTCCGATCTCCGCTGAGGTTCGCGCCGACATCCTGACCTCGATCGACGCCATCAGCGTCGCTGGCTGACCAAGGTCCCCCCAGTGACGATCGTGACCGACGTGACCTGCTCGCAGGTGCGCGTCGGCCACGTCGTCAATGCTCTTTTCCTTCAACACGTTCTCGGAGTCTGAACACGTGATGACCGACACCGACACCGGCTCTGCATCCGCTCAGCAATCATCTGCTGAGGCTGACGACCAACTGTTCAGCAAGGACACTGGCAAACTCGGGGACCGGGTGTTCCGTGGCTTGTCGTTCGGCGCTGCAGGGCTCATCCTCGTCACACTGGCCGCCGTTGCCATCTTCCTCTTCAAGGAAGGTCTCCCGACGTTCACCGGCGACCAGGATGAACTCGACAACGCAGAGTCGTTCCTTTCCTATGTCGGGCCGCTCATCTTCGGCACGGTCTACATCTCTGCGCTTGCGCTGCTGATCGCCACCCCGGTCGCAGTCGCAGTTGCGCTGTACATCAGCCACTACTCACCCAGGAAGCTGTCGCACACGCTCGGCTACTTCATCGACATTCTTGCCGCCATCCCGAGCGTGGTGTACGGCATCTGGGGCATCGGCGTGCTTGCCCCGATCCTGTCGGGCTCGTTGTACCCATGGCTCGACGACTACGCGAGCTTTCTGCCGTTCTTCGGCTCCGACATCAACGTGTCGACCAGCGGTCGCACCATGCTCACCGTGGCAATCGTGCTGGCGGTCATGATCTTGCCGATCATCACCGCCATCTCCCGCGAGGTGTTCCTGCAGACCCCTCGACTGCATGAAGAAGCATCACTGGCGCTCGGCGCAACGCGTTGGGAAATGGTCCGTCAGGCGGTCATTCCATATGGCCGCTCTGGCGTCATCTCTGGGGCGATGCTAGGTCTCGGGCGTGCACTGGGCGAGACGATGGCAGTCGCGATCATCCTCTCGCCGGCCGATGGATACTTCTGGAACATCATCACGAACTCGAACTCGAACACGATTGCAGCCAACATCGCCCTGCAGTTCCCTGAGTCGTCGGGACTTGAAGTCAATCGGCTCATCGCCACCGGCCTCGTGCTCTTCATGATCACCTTCGTCGTGAACGCCATCGCCCGCAAGATCGCCAACACTGGATTCTCAGGAGCTGACGGATGAGCCGTACCACTGAGTATCTCCCGTCGCTGGACACAGGGTCCGACGACCACCGCCAGGATCACGACAAGATCACCTCGGGCAGCCTCGCTGGACGCGGCATGCTGGGCGTCTTTGGCGTCGCCGTCGTGGTTGGAGCGCTGACCTGGTTGCCGTTTGGAAGCGTCAACTGGGCGCGCTGGATTGTGGTGACGCTGATTTCCTACATCGTTGGAACGTACGCCGTTGCTCGCATCGTGGAGTCGCCTCGACAAGCGACTGATCGTCTCGCGACTGCCGTTGTCTCGAGTGCTTTCGCACTCGTGCTGCTGCCGCTGATCTCGGTCATCTGGACCGTGATCGACAAAGGCTCCAATCGTTTCGATTGGCAGTTCTACAGCGAGACGATGCGCGGCGTCGTCGGCGAGGGCGGTGGTGCATACCACGCCATCATCGGCACGCTGATCATTACTGGGCTGACGGCACTTTTCGCTGTTCCGTTCGGTCTGTTCACGGCGATCTATCTCGTCGAGTACGGCGGCAACAGTCGCTTCGCCAAGGCAGTGACCGGCTTGGTTGACGTCATGACCGGCATTCCGTCCATCGTTGCCGGCCTGTTCGCCTACGCATTGTTCGTCTTGATTGACGGCCCCGGACACCGCTCTGGCCTCGCAGGTGCCATTGCTTTGACGCTCTTGATGACCCCTGTGGTCGTTCGTGCTTCGGAGGAGATGCTGCGCTTGGTGCCCAACGAACTGCGCGAGGCGTCGTATGCCCTTGGCGTCCCGAAGTGGAAAACAATCGTCAAGGTCGTTCTGCCGACGGCCATCGCGGGCATCTTGACGGGCATCGTGCTCGCGATCGCACGGGTCATCGGTGAGACCGCTCCGTTGCTCGTGACGGCAGGTCTTGCGCAGGGCACGAATTGGAACCCGCTTGACGGGCGGATGACGACCTTGCCGGTGTACACGTACCAGGCGTATAAGTTCCCGACGTTGCCCCCGCAGGCAAGCATCGACCGTGCGTGGGCAGCAGCGCTCACGCTCGTGATCATCGTGGCGGTGCTGTTCACCGCCGCACGTCTGCTCTCCTCGATACTCAAGCCGCAAGGACTGAAATGAATCGTCCGACGATCTCCTCCGTCAGCAGTGCCCGCAGTTCCCCTCAGCACCAGCAATCGACCCAGACTCAGAGACTTCAGAATGGCGAAGCAAACATGACCGACTCCAGACTTGACACATCGGCCGCATCTGCTCAGTCGGCGGCGGTCGACCTCAACGCCCCCGTCGATCTTCCGAACAGGATCGACGTCGCCGATCTCAACATCTTCTACGGTGATTTCCAAGCAGTCGAAGATGTTTCGATGACGATCAATCCGCAGTCGATCACTGCGCTGATTGGACCGTCCGGGTGCGGAAAGTCGACGTTCCTGCGGTCGCTGAATCGAATGCATGAGGTGATCAACGGCGCGTACGTGCAGGGCAGCGTGGTCATCAACGGACACGATCTGTATGGCCCGGGCGTCGACCCGGTGGCCGTCCGCCGGAAGATCGGCATGGTGTTCCAGCGCCCCAACCCCTTCCCCACAATGTCGATCGCGGACAACGTGCTCGCCGGTCAGCGCCTCAACTCCAGGCGCATGAACAAGCCCGACGCAGAGGATCTCGTCGAGAAGTCGCTTCGCGGCGCCAATCTTTGGAACGAAGTGAAGGATCGTCTTGGCAAGCCAGGTTCGAGTCTGTCTGGTGGCCAGCAGCAGCGGCTCTGCATCGCGCGCGCGATTGCGGTGTCGCCGGACGTCTTGTTGATGGACGAGCCATGCTCGGCGCTGGACCCGATCTCGACGCTCGCGATCGAGGAGTTGATGCTCGAACTCAAGAGCAGCTACAACATTGTGATCGTCACCCACAATATGCAGCAGGCAGCCCGAGTCAGTGACCGTACGGGCTTCTTCAACATCGAAGGAACGGGCAAACCTGGCAAGCTGATCGAGATGGATGCCACCGAGAAGATCTTCTCAAATCCCGGTGAGCGAGAAACTCAGGACTACGTCACGGGTCGGTTTGGGTGATGACCCAGGAACTTCGGTCGAACTTTCACGATCAACTCGCCGAGATCGGCGAAGGCATTGCCCGCATGGGTGCCGCCGTCACCGAGCTGGTACCGCGCTCGACACAGATCCTCCTTGAAGGTGACCTCGAAGCAGCCGAGTACGTCATCTTGGGCGATGACGAGTACGACGCCACGTCGGTGCTCCTCGAAGAACAGTGTTTCCGAGTGATCGCTCTCCAGGCACCCGTGGCATCGGATCTGCGTTCGCTCGTGTCCGCCATCAAAATCATCGCCGACGTCGAGCGGTCAGCCGATTTGTGCGTCAACATTTGTAAGGCTGCTCGACGTATCTACGGCCATGAGCTCGATCCCAACCTGCGCGGCGTGATTCAGAAGATGGGCGACCAGGCGACGGTCTTGTTCAAGGAAGCGACCGAGGCGTATCTCAACCTCGACGGCCCGCGCGCCGCTGCGTTGCATGACATGGACTCGTACCTCGACGACCTCCAACGCCAGTTCATCCAAGTCATCTTCGAGAGCCACGCCGCGGGCAACATTGACCTGCAAGTCGCCGTGCAGTTGGCGGTCGTCGCGCGATTCTTCGAGCGGATTGGTGATCATGCGGTCAACGTCGGCGACCGTGTCCGCTACATCGTCGATGGTTGGGTCCCGGAACATCCCTATGCCGAGAGCGACAACGGCCCGCCGGAAGTCGTCGCCGCGGACGGTGCCTGAGACCTGACGTGTCATCCACCCTCGCGTTGTTGATCGGCGTTGCGCTCGGCGTTGCGCTCGGCTTGTTCCTCGCCCGGCGGGCGGTTGGTCACGCCCGCGACGGTCGGGCGCGGACTGGATTGATCGCGGAGTCGATCACTGGCCCGATACCACCGCCCGTCGACGTCGAACGCGAAACCGATGCGGAACTGGCACGCGGGCTGCGCAGCGCTGTCGATCGTCTGCAGATGGGCGTGGTCATGTGTGATGCGTCGCTGAAGACGACGTACCGCAACGCGTCTGCCAATGCCCTCAACGGGACGCACGGCGGCGTGATCATCGACGCACATCTGCAACAGCTTTTTGCCGAAACGCAGTCAGGCGAGCCGGCGGGATCCGTTGTCGAGCTGCAGGGCCCACCGAAGACCACCTACAGCATCGAAGCCATGCCGGTTCCTCACGGCGGTGCGGTCGCAACGATCGACGACATCAGCGAGCGGGTCCGCATCGATTCGATGCGCACCGATTTCGTCGCAAACATCTCGCACGAACTGAAGACTCCGGTCGGCGCCATTGCCGTCCTTGCAGAGATGCTGGCGGATGAACCCGATGTGGAGGTGATCAGCGCACTGTCGACTCGCGTCGTCGACGAATCGCACCGTGCGGCTCGGACCATCGACGATCTCTTGGAGCTGTCCCGGATCGAATCGAGTCATCGCCTCGACGATGCGGTTGATCTGGCCGAGGTCGTCGCCGAGGCGGTGACGCGCGGCCGAATGGTCGCCGACGGGCGCCGGGTCGAAGTGGAATCAATCGAGGTCACTGAGGCCGTGTGGATCCGTGCTGACCGACGCCAGTTGAGTTCGGCGATCGGCAACTTGGTGGAGAACGCCGTCAAGTACAGCGACGATGGTGCACTGGTGCAGGTCCGTATTCGCCGCAACGAGCGGTGGGTCGAAGTGATGGTCGCCGACCAGGGGGTCGGCATCCCTGCCGCTGACATCGACCGAGTATTCGAGCGCTTCTATCGTGTGGACAAGGCCCGAGCCCGAGAGACCGGTGGAACCGGCTTGGGCTTGGCAATCGTTCGTCATGTCGCGAACAATCACGGTGGCGTTGTCTCCGTTCAGTCCCAAGAGGGAGAGGGCTCAACTTTTGCGTTTCGCCTTCCAGCCCGATTGATTGAGCCAGCGAACACATCCCCAGCGGCGTCGCAGCCGACGAAAGTGAGTCCGACCGATGAGTGACGCTGTGGTTCTGGTTGTCGAGGATGAGCCGTCCTTCGTCGAGGCGCTCAATGTCGGACTCGCTCGCGAAGGATTTACTGTCCACGTTGCTGTCGACGGTGTGGAGGCGCTTGAGAAATTCGATGCGGTGTCGCCTGACCTGGTGCTGCTCGATGTGATGTTGCCGAAACTGTCGGGCATCGAGGTGTGCCGGCAGATCCGCAAGAAAAGTCGGGTGCCCATCATCATGGTGACGGCCAAGAGTGCAGAGATCGACACCGTGGTCGGACTCGAGGTGGGCGCGGACGACTACGTCACCAAGCCGTATCGCATCCGTGAACTTGCTGCTCGCATGCGCGCGGTGCTTCGACGTTCGCCTGAGACCCCTGACTCGTCGGTTGGCCTGGGGAGCGGAGCGATCGAAGTCGGCGGCGTGTCGCTCGACCCCGACGCCCATCGCGTCACCGTTGACGGTGATGACCTTGCGCTGCCGTTGAAGGAGTTTGAGCTCCTCCACCTGCTGTTGGTGAATGCCGGGCGAGTGTTGCCGCGCGAGACCCTGATCGATCGGGTCTGGGGGCACGACTACGTCGGTGATACCAAAACCCTCGACGTCCACATCAAGCGGTTGCGAAGCAAGCTCGAAGCCGACCCAAGCCACCCTGTTCTCATCACCACGATCCGCGGCCTCGGCTACAAATACGCTCGCTGAGGGCTGAGTGGCGGTGAGTCAGTCGTCTTTGTCGTCGGGTTGGTTTGCGGCGGGAATGGGCTCGGCGGCGGTGTGCACGATGCCGAGCAGGTTGGCAACGATGCGCTTCAAGTAGCGGTAGTAGATCGCACGCGGCACCACCTCGCGACCGGGTCGGTCGGAGTGGAGGTAGCTCTCGATCTTCGCCCGGTGCTCAGCAACGACGGCAAGCACACGTTCGGCGAACTCCTCGGTCCGTTCGACGTCGGGCTCGGACAGCAGGTCGGCTGCTTCCCCGAACATGGTCGAGATCAGGCCGCGTTCGGCCAGCATCGCCTCGGTGTCGGGTTCGCCAGCCAGGCGCACGCCGCTCTCTGCAAGGTCGAGCACATTCGTTGCCTGATCTCCGATGCGCTCGATCTTCTTCAGCAGCAGGATCATGCCCAGCACGGAGCCGATGTCTGTTGAGCCTTGGACGGTGACGTGCACGACCAGTTCGGCACGTAACTGTTGCTCCATGTTGTTAATGCGCTCGTCGGTCGCACGGATGTCGGCTTCGACCGCTGCGGTGTCGGTGTTGGTGAGCAACGCCAACGTGGCCAGGTCGAAGGAATGGCGAGCGTCGCCGAGCATCCCGACCGCTCGCGCCACGATGTGGTCGAGACCGCTTTCACGCTTGCTGAAAAATGACATCACCATGATCGAGTGACTCCCTCACGAATATCGGAATGAATAGGTATCTGGTGTCGAATCATCCGAACAGACCCACCCCGATGAGTGGGAGGACGATGAAGGCCGTCATGACGTAGACGACAGCCCAGGCGGGGCGACTGAACGCCACTTCGGCGAGGCCTTCGGCAAGCCGGACGGGGACGTAGCGAACGAATCGAGGGACATAGAGCAAGGCGATGCCCAACACATTGAACACCGTGTGCGCCAGCCCCACGGTGAGCGCCTCCGGCACCGATGCCGCCAGCGCTGCGAGTAAGGCGGTGATCGTGGTGCCGACGTTGGCGCCCAGGGTGACCGGGTACGCGTTTCGCAACGACAGGACACCGGCGGCCGCGAGTGGAATCAGAATCGATGTCGTGATGCTGGACGATTGCACAGCGATGGTGATCACGAGGCCAAGCAACATGGCGACCGAACCGGACCCCTTGCCCAACACTTTGTTCACCGATTTCTCAACACGGTCGGCCACGAGCTCGCGCATGTTTTTGGTGATGAAGGTGAGCGACAAGAGCACGATCGCGAGTCCGGTGAGGACGACCGTCGTGCCGAGCACGTTGCCGTTCAGCCCGACCGCTTCCCACACGTCGACGATCCACTCGACTGGCTTCTTCACCCAGGCTTTGACCGGACTCTTCCACTCGGTGCCAGCGGTACCGACCAGGCGGTCACTGATCCACGTCGCCGTCTTGGACACCAGGCCGGTGAGCAGCTCGAGCGGGAGGAGCAGCGCGACCGCCATGACGTTGAAGAAGTCGTGGACGGTGGCTGCCGCGAAGGCACGCTTGAATTCGTTGGACTGGCGGACGTGGCCGAGCGAGACCAACGTGTTCGTGACCGTGGTGCCGATGTTGGCACCCATGATCATCGGGACTGCGGCCTCGACGCTGATGCCGCCGGTCGCAACGAGACCAACGATGACCGATGTCGATGCCGACGACGATTGCACCAGGACGGTGCCGAGAATGCCGACGCAGAGTCCGGCGATGGGGTTGCTGACACTGGAGAACAAGGCCTCCTGGGTGTCTTCACCCATGATTTTGATGCCCTTCTCCAGGGCGGACACGCCAACCAGAAAGGTGTAGATCAGGCTGAACACTAAAACCGAGCGGAACCACGTCGGCATGTCGAAGCGAGTCGAGCGTTCTTGAGAGGCAACGGCCATACGAATCGAGGAACCTAGCCGATGTTGCGACTCATCCCGTAAAGAACACAAGTCGGTCGCCGCCTGCGTCGTCGCCAGGGGCGGCCACTGGACGCGTACTATGTGTCCAGTGGAACGAAGGACACCTGCCGCTGCGCCGGCGACGTCGAAGTTCCGACGCCTCGCGATCACTCACGCGTTGATGATGGGCGGCGACGCGGCGATGGTCATCGCTCTCGCTGACTCCCTGTTCTTCGATATTGATCTCACCGCAGCGCGCACCCGCGTGATGCTGTTCCTTGCAATCGGTTTTGCCCCGTTCCTGTTCGTCGCACCGTTGATCGGCCCACTGATCGACCGGGCTGCAGGCGGGCGACGGCTCGTGATCCAGATCATCGCAGTGATTCGTGTCGTCCTGCTGCTCCTGATGGCGAAGTACATCGATGCGCTCGCCCTCTTCCCGCTCGTGTTCGCCAGCCTCGTACTGCAGAAGGGCTACGTGATCTCGAAGTCTGCACTTGTACCGTCGACCGTCAGGTCAGAAGACGAACTCGTTGAGGCCAACTCGAAACTCGGTCTCATCGCCGGGCTCACCGGCATGGTCGCAGTGGTCCCAGCGGCGGTGTTTCTCAAGGCGATCGGTGCGCCAGCGACGCTGGTCTACGGTGCACTCATCTTCGTCGGCGCGTTCCTCAGCGCGACCCGCCTGCCACCCGAAGTGATTGCCGCCCACGCCGTCGACAGCGAAGAGTCGGTGCAACTGAGGTCAGGCAGCCTCCACAATGGCGCGATCACGATGACGGTGTTGCGCGCCTGCGTGGGCTTCACCTTCTTCCACCTGGCGTTCTGGCTGCGAGAGCAGGATCAAGGCGCCCTGTGGTTTGCCGCTGTTGTCGGCGTCTCGGCGCTCGTCGCGATGGTCGGCAACGCCATCGCACCCCGCCTGCGGAACCGGATGCGCGAAGAAACGATGTTGGTCAGCGCATTGGCCATTGTGGGCACGGCTGGCATCTGCGCCGCGCTGCTCGGGGGCCCGATGGGTGGCGTCATGCTTGCCGGGGCGTTGAATCTGGTCGCAGCAATCGGACGGCTCAGCTTTGAGAGCATCGTGCAGCGCGATGCCCCTGGAGCCAACCAGGGACGGGCCTTTGCGAAGTTCGAAACACAATTCCAGTTCGCCTGGGCGGCTGCAGCGTTCGTCGCTGTGGCGATTCAGGTGTCCGGCCCGATCGGTTTCCTCATCGTCGGCATCGTGGCGCTGGGAACACTGGTCAACTTGGTTGTGGGCACGAATCGGGTCGATGCCCGACGTCGCCAGCGCCTTAACCGAGGTCGGTCTCGGCGACGCGGGCCAGCCAGAGGCCAGGCGCCTCGATCTCGTTCGGGGTCGGCATCGCGTCGACCGAAGTGAACAACGGCGCGAGCCCGTTCTCGCCAGCGCGGTCGACCACGCCTTGCACGAACGCCTTGCCTCGAGCCGTTTGATCCGCTCCAAGTCGGATGCCGAGCAATCGCTCGACAAAGAGATCGTCAGGTGACGCGTCGGCGCGACGACGGCGAACTGCCTCGGCGATCTGGAGTGCATTGCCACCAATGATCCGGACGGCCACGGCATCGACAACCCAGTCGATCACGCCGATGGTCACAGCGACTGCGGCATCGAGTTGTGGCTCCATTGCCAACTGCTCGTCGGACCGGACAGCGCCAAGGAGTACCTCGGGGTCGCCGAAGGCGGCTTGCATGGCGGCCATTGGGTCGGATTGATCCATGTCGAGACCGGTGAGTTTGTCGGAGATTGCCGACGCGTCAGGTTGGAATGCGCCGACGTGGCGCTGGACGAGCGAGCGCAGGTGTTCAGCGATGTGCGGGATTGACAACAGGGTGTGTCCGGCCAGTTCGTGTGCGATGACCCACAACCGCATCTCGTCGAGCGGAATCTCCCATTCGGCCGCGAAGGCGTCGATCGTCGGTGGTACGACGACGAGCGCGGGCGTCGCACGCGGGATCGGGAGGTCATACACGCCGAACGCCCGGCGCGCGAGTCCGCCGACCATGGATCCGACGCTCATGCCCATCATGGCGGGCGCCATCATCTTGCTGAGCCCGGCCATCATCTGCGCCATCGGGTCAGCGGAGGCATCGGTGGCAACATCGTCGGTCTGTCCGAGCGACGTTGCGAGGTCATTGAACAACGGGCGATAGGCATCGAGGGTCTGTGCGGCCCACTGCTCAGCAGTCGCAACCTCGGGGTCGGCGTTTGCGACCGGGAGTTGCATCACATCGGCAACGTGCAGGCGCGCAATGTTCGCGAGTTCCGCATACTTGATCCGGACGGACGGGTCGATGTTGGCCGTGGCGGTCGGAGCACCCCCGCCGGTCATCATTCCGGCCATGTCGCCACCGCTGGCCGCGAGCAGCGCGAACTGGCGGGCAGCGTCCCAGTTGAGGGGGCCCTGCCCAGACAGGGCTCTCGACAAGTCGCCGAAGAGCGGCATGCCTGCAAAGGGATTGAAGTCACCCTCACCGCTGCCATCGCTCGGAGTGATGGAGTCGTCGTTGCCGTCGTCCATGCGACGAGGATACGGCCGCCCGGGTGGTTCGCCGCCGCGGCCGTCAGTCGCCACACCACAACCGCCACCCGAGGCGCGCACTATCGTCATCGACGTGAGTGCACTGATCGACGCTGAAGCTGCCGCGGCTGGTGCTGGAGCCGCGCACAGGAGCCCACGCGCCACCAAGCCGTTTTCGGGCTCGCTGACCGTTGTCCTGACCGGCACGACTGGCCCACTCCAGCGGCGCGTCGTTGCCGGCCTCGAGTCGCTGGGCGATGTCACGGTGTTCGAGACAACCGGCGATATCACTGGGCTGGAGGGCGACACTGCCGACGTCGTGCTTGACATGGCGAGCAGTGATCACGACTGGCTGGCCATCAATCGCGCAAGTGCAACACAGTTCGCAACAACCACCCTGTCGATTGCCGACGAATTGGTGGCCGACCAAGTGGTGTTTGTCTCGTCGGCCATGGTGTACGGGGCAAACGCCAACAATTCGTTTCCACTCACCGAAGAGACGGTGCTTCGGCCCGACAATGAGTTTGTGTTCGCACGGCAACTCGCATCGGCTGAGGAACTCGTTGAACAGTGGCGACGCAGCCGAAGCGGCCGTCGCACCTGCGTGCTTCGTCCCGCGATCTCCCTCGCAGGCGACGGCAACTCGCGCCTTGCCGGCGCGCTGGTCTCGGGACTCGGTAAGCGGTTCGCCGAAGACGACCCGCCATCGCAGTACGTGCACCTTGATGACCTCGCGGCGGCAATCGTCATTGCGGTCCAGCAGCGACTCGACGGCGTCTTCAATGTGGCGCCTGACGGCTGGATTGCGGGCGAGCGCGTGCGTGCGTTGTCCGGCGAAGGTCCGCGGTTGCCGCTCCCAGAGCGAGCCTCTGAGGTGCTTGGCAGCCTGCGCTGGCGATTTCAGCGGGGCCCAATTCCTCCGGGTCTGCGCTCGTATACGCATGAGGCGTGGGTCGTGTCGAACGGTCGTTTGGTCGCCGAAGGTTGGCGTCCGACGGTGACGAACGAGCAGGCCTACGTCGAGGGCACAGAAGCGCGCTGGTGGACGATGATTTCGCCGAAGCGTCGTCAAGAGCTCGCGCTTGGTGCCGGGGTGGGGCTCCTGTCGCTCATTGCCATCATCGGCATTGTTGTCGGCCGGCGCTGGTGGCGACGCCGCCAGCGGTGAGGTCGTGGTTTGTGCTCTGGTGGGTTAGTCGAGGCTGATCGACGCGCCGACGAGCAGGTCGTGGCTGACGATCAGTCGCCCGGCGTCGAGGTGACCGACGATCGTGCCCTCATGATCGACAACGATGGCGGTCTCGGTCAGGTTGAGCCGGCTGACGTCGCGCCAGGCAACTGAGTACGCGAACTGCTCGGTCAACACGATGACTCGGTCGTGAAGGTCCGGGAGGACGGCCTGAACCTCAGTGTTCCCGTCGCCGGGCGTCGAGCGAAACGCTGCCGACGGAACGTCGGCAATGGCATTCGGAACCGCCATCGCGCCGGAGAGCATGATCGTCCGAATCGTTTCCGCCGTCGGAACTGCCGTGCCGGCCGCATCGCGCAGCGCTGACGCCGCGGGCACCGTCGTTGCTGAGATGGCGGTGGTGGTTGTGGTCTGCCGAGGGGTCAACGTGATGGCCAAGGCAGCGACCAGGGCAACGGCAACCGTGGCGCCCATGGCTGCCATCGCTCGCGTGCTGCGAGTGGCCTCGGGCACGGCGACGGGCGCGCCCATTTCTGAGGGATGTCGCCACGTACGTTCGTGTGGGGGAAGCGGTGCACTGTCCACGGGAATGAGACTGTAGTGCCCAGTTTTCGCTGGCTGATCGCGGGCACTGGTGGGGGCAGCCGGTCGCAAGGTTGACCCAGGCGTGCGGCGTCGGCTCGCTGACCAGGTAACGAAGTGGCGTCAAATGTGTTGCAGCGACCTGACGGTCCGAGCACGACGACTACGATGATCGCCGTGAAGGCCCCGGCAAACGGTGACAACTGGTACGGCCTGACTGATCAGGAACTGCCGATTGGCGACGCGTATTCGTGGTCTGTTCGACCGGATTGCGGCGCCGTTGTGTTGTTCAGCGGCACGATCCGCAACCATGCCGAGGGGCGAGACGGCGTTGAGTACCTCACGTATGAGGCCTACGAAGAGCAGGCGGCACAGCGGTTTGCGGCAATCGGCGACGAGTTGCGCACGCGCTGGCCTGACGTCGGTCGCGTCGTGTTGATCCACCGGACGGGTCAATTGCAGATCGGGGAGTCGTCGGTGATTGCGGTTGTCTCGGCGCCCCATCGCCCGAACGCGTTCGAAGCAGCCCGCTTTGCGATCGACGCGCTGAAAGAGACGGCGCCGATCTGGAAACACGAAGTCTGGGCCGACGGCTCCGACTGGGGTACCGGCGCACACGACATCATCGACCCTGCGTCGGTCGGAGCAACCACATGAGCACGGGCATCATCATTCTGATCGTCGCGATCATTGTGGTCGTTGCGGTGGCGCTTGGTCTCAGACTCCGCAGTCGCGCCGCCAACGACGGCGTTGACTCCTTTCGTCGGCAGATCAATGCCCTGTCACCCGAGGCACGCAAACCCACCGTTGATCAGGTGAAGTCGGCCGAACGCTCGGACGGCGACGAGCGCGCCGACGACGGCGACGTCGCGTGACGGCGTTTGTTGCAACAGCCTGGCGCAGGGTGCTCGTTCGGGTGACCGATCTGCGCCAGACTGTCGCTGAAATGAACAGTCATTCGATTGTCAACGTGAGCAACTGATGGCACGCGACCTCGCCATTGACCTTGGCACCGCCAACACGCTGGTCTACATGAAGGGCCGCGGCATTGTCTTGAACGAGCCGTCGGTCATCGCGCTCAACCGGCAAACCGGTGAAGTGCTCGCCACGGGTCGCGAAGCCTGGCAGATGATCGGGAGAACTCCCGGCTACATCGTGGCGGTTCGGCCCCTGAGGGGCGGTGCCATCACCGACTTTGAGATCACCGAACGGATGATTCGACTCTTGTTGCAGCGTGTCGGAGTCAGCCGCTTCACCCGCCCCAAAGTGGTCATCTGTGTCCCCTCGGCCATTACCGAGGTCGAGCGACGCGCCGTGACCGACGCCGCTCGCCGAGCAGGTGCTGCAGATGCCAACTTGATCGAGCAGCCGATGGCCGCCGCGATCGGTGCCGATCTGCCCATCGACGAACCGGTCGGCAACATGGTCATCGACATCGGCGGGGGGACGAGTGAGACCGCAGTCATCAGCCTGGGCGGCATCGTGGCCCTCGAAGCTGTTCGCGTCGGCTCGTTCGACATCGACGCGGCGATCCAGAACTACGTGCGACGCGAGCACGGCATCGCGATCGGTGAACGGACAGCGGAAGAAATCAAGGTCGCGATCGGCTCGGCCCATCCGACGCTCGATGAGAATCAGGCCGAGGTGCGCGGTCGCGACCTGATGACCGGGCTACCGAAGACCGTCCTACTCACTCCTGAAGAGGTGCGTTTCGCGATCGAAGACGTCATCTCTTCGATCGTGGCGTCGGTCATCCGGTGTCTGTCGAAGGCGCCGCCCGAGCTGTCGCAAGACTTCCTGGTGCGCGGCATGTATCTCGTGGGTGGCGGTGGGCTGCTGCGCGGCCTCGCCGAGCGCATTGAGCGCGAGACGAAGGTGCCCGTGAAGATGTCAAACGTGCCGCTGGAGGCAGTTGTGCTCGGCGCTGGACATGTCATCGAGCACTACGAAGCGCTCAAGGGCATGTTCATGGGCGCTCGGCGCTGACGCGAGGCAGCTTCGCTGCTCGCGGTGTGGCGTGAACTCCTCGCCGAGCAATGGCAGAGGCTCCAGGCGCGCGCCATGTCGCCCACGTGAACATGGGCGTATGGTCTGGCGATGCGGTTGGCTTCGGAGATGCTCGATGATTATCGCGACGGGTTTGCGCAGCTCATCGATGAGTTCGACGTACCGAAGAGCTTCCCACCCGAGGTGTTGGATGCTGCGGAAGTCGCAGCGCGGCGACCGCTCGGTGGGTCGGACTCGCCGCACGTCGATCGGACCGGCGTCGAGTTCCTGACGCTCGACCCGGCAAGCAGCACTGACCTTGATCAGGCCTTCGCGATCGAACTGGCGGGGAGCCACAGCGATGCCGACGTCATCCTCCGCTATGCCATCGCCGATGTCGGTTGGTTTGTTCGACACGGCGACCTGATCGACCGTGAGGCATGGAAGCGTGGAGTCACCGTGTACATGCCGCATGATCGAGTCGGACTGCATCCTCCGCGCCTTGCCGAAGACGCTGGGTCGCTGCTCCCCGGTGCACCCAAGCCGGCAGTCGTGTTCGTTGTTCGCATTGCGCCAGACGGGTCGGTCACCCTTGACGGCGTCGAACGAGCGATGATCCGCAACCGTGCAAAGCTCGCGTACTCAACGGTTTCTCCCGGAGACCTTCCTCCTGCCTTTCCCGAACTGGCGCGCCGCTTCGAGATTGGCGAGCGAAATCGCGGGGCCGATCGGATCCAGATGCCCGAACAAGAGGTCGTTCGACGCGACGACGGGGGATTCGACTTGAGATTTCGGCCGCGCAACGATGCCGAGAATCAGAACGCCGCCATGTCGCTTGCCACCAACATGGCGGTCGCCGACGCTCTGCATGCGGCTGGTACCGGCCTCTTTCGGACGATGCCAGCGGTCGACGAACGCAGGGTTGGTCGGCTCCGCCACACCGCTCGGGCATTCGGACTCGAGTGGCCGAAAGCCCAGGCGCTATCCGACTTCGAGCAGTCGCTTCCTGCGGGCGACCCGAAGACCTCGGCCTTCCAGTTGGCGGTTCGGCGAGCAAGCGGTGGTGCCGCGTACGAGCCGTTCGATCCCAACGTGAAGCCCTGGCATGCCGCTGTTGCTGCGACCTACAGTCACGTGACGGCGCCTCTGCGTCGACTGGCTGACCGGTACGTCATCGATGCGGCACTTGCCGTCGCGAACGGCGACCGAGTGTCAGCGGAGACCGAGCAGGCGTTCATCGACTTGCCGCAGGCGATGCGCCAAGGCGACAGTCGCGCGAATCGCGTTGACCGCGCTGCGATCGATCTTGCCGAGGCCGTTGTGCTCCACGGGCGCGAAGGCGAAGTGTTCGAAGCTGTCGTCACCGACGAAGATGATCGCGGTGCTCGGATCCAAGTCCGCGACCCCGCAATCGTGACGCGGGTCGCTGCCCGCCGCGTCGACCCCGGCGACGACATCAAGGTGAAGTTGGTCAGCGCCGACCCCGCCGAGCGCCGCGTCGACTTCGAACGCGTCGGCTGAAGCTCCCTTCCCTCGCACTCCCTTTTCCCTTTCTCATTTTCCCGTTTGCGTGGGGATTTTTGCGGACCGTTCCGCGAAAATTCGCACACAAACGGCTGGGAGCGGGCTGGAAATGGGATCAGGCCGGGGAGAAGCGGCTGACGGTGCCGGTATTGCTCACGGCGAACAGGTCACCTTCGCCGCCAACGGCAATGGCTGTGAGGTTGGCGAGTTCAGCGAGGTCAACAACGATCGGTGCGCCCGGTTCAGACGTGGGGTCGTACCCCCAAATTCGTCCCGAGCAGAAGTCGCCATAGACGTACCAGCCGAAGAGATCCTCGATGACGTCGCCGCGGTAGACCGCGCCGCCGCTGACGGAACAGTTGCCATCGTCGTGGCGGTATTCAACGACCGGCCCAGTGTGTCCAGCATCGTCCTGGTCGGTGTTGAATCGTTCTGACCCCTCGAAGGCGCTCCATCCGAACGACAGTCCCTTGCCAGCTCCCTGGCCGCTGATTGCCGGCGCGAGGTTGATCTCTTCGATGTCGCCTTGGCCAACATCAGCAATCCACAAGTCGCCGGTGAGCGAGTCAAAGGAGAACTTCCACGGATTGCGGAGGCCAAGCGACCAGATCGTGGGGTCGGCGCCCTCGACGTCGACGAACGGATTGTCGGGCGGCGTGGCAAATGGCGCGTCGGCCGTCGGCTGCGGATCGATGCGGAGGATCTTGCCGAGACGGCTCGACAGCGCCAACGAGTTGCGCTCCGGGTCGTCGGCAGACCCGCCGTCGCCCAGTGCGAGGTAGAGATAGCCGTCAGGTCCGAACGCCAACTCGCCACCGTTGTGATTGCCGAATGGCTGCTCGACGGTCAAGACCTCCCGGCGGGACTCGACATCGAAGATGGCAGTGACCGGGTCGATTGCGTACTCGGCCACCACGGTGTTGCCGGATTCGTTGCTGTAGTGGACGTAGGCGCGATCTGCAGCAGGATCGAATGCCGCACCGAGCAACCCTCGTTCTCCGTTCGCAGCCGTCCGGTCGGTGATGTCGAGTACGACCTCGGTCGACAGATCGTCAAAGGCCAACACCCGGCCTCCCTGTTCGACAACAAAACTCCGGACATCGCCGGGACGAGTCGTGAGTTCAACGGGCGTGTCGAATTCGGCGACCTCGACGAGCTCGACGGATGGAACCGGCAGTGGCCCGGTCGCCACCGTGGTCGAGGGACCGTTTGCTAATTCCTCGGGTGACGCGGTGGGAAGGTCGACGTTCGCTGCGGGCTCGAGCGGAATCGTCGTGGTCGGCACCGGCCCAGCGTCGGTCGAGGCTGTCTGGGTCGTCGTGTCAAGCACAGTGTCGGGCACCGTGGCAAAGGTTGCCGCCGGGTCGTTCGGAGGGTTCGCTCCGGAGTTTTCGCCATCGCCATCGCCACTGCCGTCTCCGCATCCAGCGAGGAGCAGCGCGACGCCGAGTGCGGCGCCGGCGACAGTCCGTCGGCTCACGATCGACCTACTCGCGTGAGTCCCTCCTGGACGACACTGATGGCGAGTTGACCGTCGGAGGTGAAGATCGAGCCGCGCGCCAAGCCGCGCGCTGAGGTGGTGCTCTGTGCGACCTGGTCGTACAGCATCCACTCGTCGGCGCGGAACGGCCGGTGGAACCACATCGCGTGGTCGAGGCTCGCCATCTGCATCCCGGGGCTGTCCCACGCCAATCCGAATGGCAGCACCGTGGTGTCGAGCAACGTCATGTCGCTCGCGTAGGTCACGATGCAGGCATGCAGCACCGGGTCGTTGGGAAGCTCACCGTTGGCGCGGAGCCAGACTTGCTGCGTCGAGGAAGGATTCCCTTTTCGCGACATCGGGTCGCCGTTGACGTAACGGACATCGATTGGACGCGGCTGGTCGTACCAGTCGCCGATTTGGTCGGCGTACGGAGCCATGCGTGTCCTGAAGTCGGGGAGCGAATCAGGACTGGCGAGGCCCGTCGGCATGTCGACCTGGTGGTCGGGCCCGGGCTCTTCGTTGTGGAAGCTGGCCTGCAGGTTGAAGATCGCCTTGCCATGTTGGATCGCCACGACGCGGCGTGTGGTGAAGCTGCGCCCGTCCCGAATGCGATCAACCTCGTACAGAATCGGCGTCTTCGGATCGCCGGGACGCAAAAAGTAGGCGTGGAGCGAGTGCACCATCCGCCCCGGTTCCTCGATCGTGCGAGCAGCGGCAACCAGGGCTTGGCCAGCGACCTGGCCGCCGAAGACGCGCTGCCGATTCTCATCGGTTGACACCCCGCGGAACATGTTGACCTCAATCACTTCGAGATCAAGCAACCTCACCAGGTCGTCAAGCGCTGCCTGGTGGTCGTCAGGATGTGGGTCAGTCGCCGCGTCGTCGCTCATTGCGCTCCCAGGTTGCCATGCCGCGGCCCAGAAGCGGACGTTGTTCCTACAGTCGGTTCGCTCGCCCACCCGTTGGCCATTCGCGGGATCAAATGGCCGACCAAGCTGGAGGGGGAGTGGCGGGCCTACATTTGGTCAATGGAGCAACTCGATCTCACTTCCGACCAACTGCTGTCGACCACGCGTGCCGTCCGCAAGCGGCTCGACATGGATCGGCCCGTGCCCGATGACGCCATCCGTGAATGTGTCGCGATGGCGATGCAGAGCCCGTCGGGTTCGAACAACATGACCATGCAGTTCGTCGTGGTGCGCGATGAAGCGAAGCGGCAGGCGATCGGCGACATCTACCGGCAGTGTTTCGACGTCTACCGATCGATGGATGGCGTGTACGCCGGCTCGATCAAGAAAGAGACGGAGGAGGCACAGGCGCAGCAGATGCGCGTCACCGACTCAGCGGAGTACCTCGCTGAACACATGGGTGATGCGCCGGTGCTGGTGATTGCGTGCTCGAAAGCTGGCCGACTCGACAACGTGCCCGCGATGCGGGCAGCTTCGTCGATGGGCAATGTGCTGCCCGCCATGTGGAGCTTCATGCTCGCAGCGCGGGCCCGTGGCCTCGGGACGTGTTGGACGACGGTCGGTCTGATGATGGAGCAACAGATTGCTGACGTGGTCGGCATTCCGTACGACGAAGTGCAGCAGGCATGCCTGACGCCGATCGCCTACACGAAGGGCACCGATTTCAAGCCCGCTGGCCGCGCTGACCCTGACACGATCATTCATTGGGACACTTGGTGAAGTTGACCGAGCCACGTCGTTCGCTTGCGCTGTCGACCAAAGGATTCATGCCGGAAGATGAGGGTGACGCGTTGTGGGTTGCCGCGATGGAGGCCGTAACGGCTGTCCCCGATCTGGCAATGCTCGAACTCGGTTCGTATTGCGGGCGCTCAACCGTGTGGCTGGGCGACGTCGCCGAGCGGGCGGGAACGGTGCTGTACGCCCTCGATCATCACCGTGGGTCAGAAGAGAACCAGTCCGGATGGGAACATCACGATGCCGAAGTGGTGGACGAGCGCGTCGGCAAGATGGACACCCTGCCCTTCTTTCGCGCAACGATCCACGACGCTGGTCTCGAAGACGCGGTGATCGGCCTCATTGGCCGGGCGCCGCGCATCGGCGCATCGTGGGCCACGCCGCTGTGTTTTCTTTTCATCGATGGCGGTCACGGTGAAGAACCGGCTCGCCGCGATTACGAACGATGGACTCCGCATGTCGCTGTCGGCGGCACGCTGGCCATTCATGACGTGTTCCCCGACCCTGCCGATGGTGGGCGGCCGCCGTACGAGCAGATCTACCTACCGGCTCTTGAGTCCGGTCGATTTGTCGAGCGCGCCGCGACCGGCTCGCTCCGCATCCTCACCCGCGTCAACTGACAGGGATTTTCAGGTGGCGTCGATGCGCATCTGCAGCGCCGTGGCACCGTTGCGAAAACCGGCCCGGATCATGTCGGCGATGGCGCCGGCGAGTTGATCGACGTCGCCATCGATTGTCGTTGCGAACGGCCCCATGTCGGCGGTGAGACCGGCTGCGGCCGCAGCGTCGAGGACTGCAGCGACGTGCGGGCCCGGGTCGTTCTCGCGGAACGGCTCCACCAGGATTTCGAGATGTGCGTCGGCCATGGACGCAGGGTACCCACGGTGTCCGAGCGGGTGTGACACCGCCGTACATGGCAGCGCCCGAGAGTCCGGTGCTTGACGTTTTGTAAAGCTCGTTTGGTACTGTCGGCACCGTGATCGATGCTGACCCCGAACCCAGTGCGGCTGGCGCGACCACCGGTCTGCGGATTGACAGTGACCGGCTGGTCTCGCGATTGATGGCGCTCGGCGAGATCGGAGCGATCGACGGCACGACCGGCTGTGCTCGGCTCGCGCTCACGGACGAAGATCGTGCGGGTCGCGATCTCGTTGTTACCTGGATGCGCGACCTAGGCCTCGAGATCTCGATCGACGGCATCGGCAACGTCATTGCCACCATGCCGGGCTTCGATGGGGTCGCGCCGGTCATGACCGGTTCGCACATCGACACGGTCGGTACCGGCGGCCGATATGACGGAAATCTGGGTGTGCTCGGCGGGCTTGAAGTGATCGAGACCGTCATTGCTGCCCGTGAACGCGGCGAACTTGAGCTCACCCGGCCACTCGCTGTTGGCTTCTTCAGTGATGAAGAAGGGGCTCGTTTTCCGCCCGACATGCTCGGCAGCTTGGTCTACGTCGGCGGTATGGCCGTCGAGGACGCACTCCTGATCGAAGATGCCAACGGCGCTGTGTTCGGCACCGAGCTCGAACGGATTGGCTACGCCGGCCCGGCACCCCTGCCGGGTCCCGCACCGCACGCTTTCGTTGAGCTGCATATCGAGCAGGGTCCGGTGTTGGAAGATGAAGACGTCACGATCGGGGTCGTTGAAGGTGTCCAGGGCATCTCATGGACTGAACTGACGCTCAACGGAGAGTCATGCCACGCGGGGACCACTCCGATGCGTCTCCGTCATGACCCCGGGTACGTCGCGGCCCGCATCTCAGCTCAGGTGCGCGAGCTCACCAGCGAGTTCGGTGAACCTCAGGTCGGCACCGTGGGTGCCATCACGTTGGTGCCGAACCTGGTCAACGTGGTGCCGTCCATTGCCACGCTGACCGTGGACTTGCGCAATACCGATGAAGACACGCTGCAGCGAGCTGAAACCAAGTTTCGAGGTTTCGTCGCCACGACGGCTGAAGCCGAAGGTGTTGGCGTCGAGACGCGAATGCTGGCGCGATTCGAGCCGGTCGAATTCGACGAGCAGGTCATCGACATCGTCGAGCGTTCGGCGGGGGCACTCGGCATGTCTTCGCGTCGTATGCCATCGGGGGCTGGTCACGACGCTCAGATGTTCGCTCGTGTCTGCCCAACGGCAATGATTTTCACCAAGAGCGTCAACGGCATCAGCCACAACGTGACCGAGTACACCGAGCCGGAAGATCTTGAGGCAGGCACCAACGTGCTGCTCCAGACCATGCTCACACTTGCAGAAACAGAGTTCGGATGACCCGAGAAATTGTCGTTGGTGCGGCCCAACTGGGCCCCATCTCTCGCGATGACACGCGCGCCGAAGTTGTGGAGCGACTGTTGACGTTGCTCCGTCGAGGTGCGGAGCATGGCTGCGAACTCGTCGTGTTTCCCGAACTCGCACTCACCACATTCTTCCCCCGTTGGTTCCTCGACGAGGGCGATGAGGCGGGCATTGCTGGCGACACCACCGAACTCGACAGCTACTACGAAACGGCGATGCCCAACCCTGTGGTGCAACCGCTCTTCGATGAGGCGAAGCGCCTGAAGGTCGGTTTCCATCTCGGGTACGCCGAGCTCACTGACCCGAACGACCCGCAGGGCGATGGCACGCAGCACCGCTACAACACGGCCATCCTCGTCGACCGGGAGGGCGAGATCGTCGGCCGGTATCGCAAGGTCCACATCCCGGGCCACGAGAACCACGAGCCGTGGCGGAATTTCCAGCACCTCGAGCGGCGCTACTTCGAAGAGTCACCGGAGGGCTTCCACGTGCATGAGGCGTTCGGCGGCGTCTTCGGCATGGCGATCTGCAACGACCGTCGCTGGCCCGAGACGTATCGCGTCATGGGGCTGCAAGGCGTCGAGATGGTGTTGATCGGATACAACACGCCGCTCAACTACGCGCCGGACCCGTCGCAGAATCCATTGCAGGCGTTCCACAACCACCTCGTCATGCAGGCGGGTGCATACCAGAACGGCACATGGGTCGTCGGCGTCGCCAAAGGCGGGATCGAAGAAGGCGTCGAGTCCTTGGCCCAGACCGCGATCATCGCGCCATCCGGCCAAGTTGTGGCGCAGGCGACGACGATCGGCGACGAGTTGGTCACGGCGCGCTGCGACCTTGACATGTGCGAGCGCTACAAGAAGACCTTGTTTGACTTCGACCGTTATCGGCGGCCCGAGACGTACAGCCTGATCACCAACTTGAACCCCACTCCGGGAGCAACATGAGCGAATTCATTCTGAACGGCGAGACGGTCACGGCTCGCGACGATCATCCGCATCTACTCGCCGCGCTACGCGAGGAGCTTGGCATCACGTCGGCCAAAGATGGCTGTTCACCGACGGGTCAGTGCGGTTGTTGCACCGTGCTCATTGACGGCAAGGCACGTGTGTCGTGCCAGACATCGATGGAGAAGGTCGCCGGTTCCGAGGTCGTCAGCCTCGAGGGAATGGATCCAGCCGAGGTCGACCGTATGGCCGACGCATTCGCGGCGTGCGGTGCGTTGCAGTGCGGGTTCTGCACGCCCGGCATTGTCGTGCGGACCAAGGCATTGATCGACAAGAACGGGACCAACCTGACCCGCGAACAGGCGTCGCGCCACCTCGGTGCACACCTGTGTCGTTGCACCGGCTACATCAAGGTGCTCGATGCCGTCGAGGCGCTCGCTCAGGACAACGTGCCCGTCGTCGTGCAGCCGAAGGGCGTCGGCACGCGCGGCGCAAAGTACGAGGGTCGCGAACTGTCGATCGGTATCCGGGACTTCATCGATGACATGAACCCCGAGGGCTGCCTGCATGGCGCCCTGCGGTTGACTGATCATGCGCGTGCTGACATTCGGTCGATCGATGCGACAGCTGCCAACGCTGTCGATGGTGTGCGCGGTGTGTTCACTGCTGCTGATATTCCAGCGGCGCGCCGCGTCGGGATCATCCACAAGGACTGGCCCGTCATGATCCCCGAGGGTGGACGTACCTCGTATCTCGGTGACGTGCTCGCCGTGGTCGTTGCCGAGACGCGCCAAATCGCGCGGGCTGCCGCCGAACTCGTTGTGATCGAGTACGAGATTCACGAGCCGATGGTTGATCCGGTGCGCGTGATTCACTCCGACGAGCCGGCCGTGTGGGAACTCGATGGCAACGTGCTGTCCACGTCCGCGTACAGCCGTGGCGACGTCGATGCAGCGCTCGCCGAGTCCGCATTCACGGTGACCGAGACGTTCCAGACCCAACGCATCGAGCACGCGTTCCTGGAGCCCGAATCGACGCTCGCCGTCCCGTCGGGCGACGGTGACGACCGGTCGTTGTACGTGTATTCCGGCGGCCAGGGCATCTGGGATGACCGCAACGACATCGCGGCGATGCTGGGGATCTCCGAACAACGCATCACGACTGAACTGGTGTCGAACGGAGGGGCGTTCGGCGGTAAAGAGGACATGTCGAATCAGGCCCACACTGCTCTGGCGGCATGGCACACCGGGAGTCCGGTGAAGATCACGCTGTCACGCGAAGAATCGCTGCTGATGCATCCGAAGCGTCATCCGATTCGGATGGAGTACCAAGCCGGCTGTGACGCTGATGGCAAGCTCACGGCAATCAAGGCGCGGATGATCGGTGACTCGGGACCGTACGCATCGGTCGGCATGAAGGTGCTCGAACGGGCGGCCGGCCACGCGACGGGGCCCTACGTCGTGGGCAACGTGGCCGTCGAGGCCATTGCTGCACGGACGAACAACTCCGTGTGCGGTGCCTTTCGGGGCTTCGGAGCCAACCAGGCGCAGTTCGCTATGGAAGGCGTGCTCGATCGGCTCGCCGAGCAACTCGGGATCACTGGTTGGGAGATCCGCGACCGCAACGTGGTCACGCCCGGCGTCACGTGGGGCCCCGGACAGGTCATGGACGACGGTTGCAAGGGCGCCCGCGAATGCCTTGATGCCGTCAAGCCGGCCTACGACGCTGCGATGGCGGCAGGCAAGTCCGTGGGTCTCGGTCTCGGATTGAAGAACTCGGGCTTGGGCAATGGCTTCAAGGAGATTGCCAAGGCGGTCGTGCACTTCCGTGCGCCCGTTGACGGCGAGCCGGGCAAGGTTGAGGTGCGGCACTGCTGGACCGAAATGGGCCAGGGGGTGCATACCGTGGCGCTCCAAGTTGCAGTCGAAGAGCTCGGTATCGACGCTGAGCGGATCGAAGTCATCGTTGACTCGACGCGTGAACTCGGGGCCGGGCAGACCACCGGAAGTCGCGGCACCCTGATGGGTGCCGGATCGGTGAAGGCCGCCTGTGAGGCGGCCATTGCGGGAGGTCGCGAAATCGGCATCGATTACGAAGGTGAATATCGCGTCGACTGGACCAATTCGCTTGGCGAAATCGAGGCTGCGAAGGCGGCCGGCGAAGCCATCGAGAACCCGATCATTCACTCGACGTTCGGCTACGCGGCGCAGGTGGTCGTGCTCGCTGAGGACGGCACTGTGGAGAACGTGGTTGCTGCGCACGACGTCGGTAGAGCGGTCAACCCGATGTTGTGCGAAGGCCAGATCGAAGGGGCGGTGCACATGGGGTTGGGCTATGCGTTGAGCGAAGGGTTCCCGTGCGACGAGAGCGGACGACCGACGAATGCCACGCTGAAGAGTCTCGACATCATCCGACCGAAGGACATGCCGTCGGTGGACGTGATCTTGGTCGAGTCGCCTCAGCCTGACTCGCCGTACGGCATCAAGGGCGTCGGCGAAATCGGCCTGGTGCCCACGGCCGGTGCCGTTGCTGCGGCTCTTCGCCAGCACTCCGGCGATTGGCACAACGAACTCCCCATGATCAACGAGAGCAACCGTGAACGCGCTACTGCTTGGACCTGAGAGCCATCGCTCTGCGGCCGAACCGGTCCGTCTTCATCCCGTGGTGAAATGGACGAAGACGTGACCGCGGTGACCGCGGGATTGGTGTGTGCACATCACCACCTGTACTCGTCGCTCGCTCGTGGCATGCCGCCGCCGCCGAAGGTTCCGGCCAACTTTCTTGAGATCCTCGAGAACGTGTGGTGGCGGCTCGACACAGCGCTCGACCTCGACATGATCGAGTGGTCGGCAAAGCTTGGTGCGCTCGACGCGCTCGAAGCGGGAACGACCGCGATCATCGATCACCACGAGTCGCCCCGTGCGATCGAGGGGTCGCTGTCGGTCATCGCCGACGCGGTCAACGAGGTCGGCGTGAGAATCAACACGAACTATGGGATCACCGACCGTCATGGCGTCGATGGCGCGGCGCGGGGACTGGCCGAGAACGATCGATACCTGACTGAGCTCGCCGCCGCCGGTGCCTCTCAATCGGGACTGCGCACCGGCATGGTCGGTGTGCATGCGGCGTTCACGTGCAGCGATGACTCGCTTGCAGCTGCCGCTGACCTCGCTGCACGGCACGGGGTCGGCGTGCACATCCACGTGGCCGAGGGACCGGACGACATCGGTGTCGAAGATCGGATCCGCGATCTCACTCGCGATGAGTGGCTCCTGATCCATGGCGTCCACCTGCCGACCGATCACGGTCTGCGCGGGACCATCGTGCACAACCCGCGGTCGAACATGAACAACTCGGTCGGGTACGCCGATCCCGCGCGCTTTTCGAATCGCGTTGCGCTCGGCACCGATGGCATTGGCGCTGACATGCTCGCTGAGTTCCAGCTCGCCTACGTCAAACAGCGTGACCAGGATGTGAGTGCGACGCCCGACGCTGCTTGGTCGTGGATGGCAAGCGGGTGGGAACTGTTTCCCGAGGCATTGGCGGACAGCGTCACCTGGTCGTATTCCACAATTGAGCCGTGGCACGTCGCGTTCACGCCCACGATTCGTGCGATTGATGTCGATATCAACGGCGAGCCGGCGTTGCGTGACGGAGTTGCGACGCGTGTTGACGCTGACGAAGTTCGCGCCAAGGCGGCCGAGCAAGCCGTCCGCCTCCACCGTGCACTCGAGTCGTAGCGACTCACTCGTGCCTGGCACCAAGTGACTGCATCGCGCCTACGATTCGAGCGTGTCCGAAATGCATCCGCTCGCTGTGGCGTTGCGGCCACTGGTTGACGCTGCCGGCGCAGAGACCGTCGGGGCCTCGGACGTGACCGGATCAGACGTGGCCCTGATCTGGAACGGTGACATCGTGGCAGGTGTCCGACTGCCTCCGATCCACGGTTCGCTCGACCGCATCATCGCCGTGGTGGAAACCGAGCTTGGAGCGCCGCTTCCGACGCTCTCGCGACCCGGCAAGCAACAGGCGATCCGCCGACTCGACGAGCTGGGCGCGTTCGTGCTGCGTCGCGCCGTCGAAGACGTCGCCGAGGCAATGGGCATGAGCCGGATCACCGTGTACAGCTACTTGAACGCACTCCATCGCTGAGAATGCGGGCGCTGGTGAGGTGGTTGTTGCCGGAATTCACCGTCTGAGATCATTGCGCTCGCTGTTTTACAGTTTGTAAAGTGCGGGGATGACGCACGAGGCTCCGCCGCTCACTCCGATGTCGTTGAGCACGTTGCTCGGACGGATCGGACACGAGTGGGAGACCCGCAAGCGGATCTTCGACTTGCCGACGGCGCGGTTCTGGAAGCCTGACGACAACATCGATCTCTCTTTCGAGTTCCTCGGTCGGCGCGCAGCGTCACCGCTCGGTCCCGCTGCAGGACCACATAGTCAGATGGCCCAAAACATCGTGTTGGCGTGGCTCGGTGGGTCGCGCCTTTTTGAACTGAAGACGGTGCAGGTGCTGGATGATCTCGAGATCGCCCGTCCGTGCATCGACATGGAAACCATTGGCTACAACATCGAGTGGAGCCAGGAATTGCTGGTGGCGCAAAGTGTCGAGGAGTACACCAAGGCCTGGATGATCATCGAGATCCTCCGGCAATGGGAACCGCTGCGTGAGTACGTCGGCCGGGACTCCGACGGCGACCCTGGGCCGCACGTGTTCGACATGTCGGTCGGCTACGACCTCGCGGGGATCCAGACGCCGAAGGTGGCGGGCTTCATCGACGCGATGCGCAACGCGAGCGCGGAGATCGAACGATTGCGACCCGAGATTGCCGCAGACCCGAGCGGCGTGTTCGCCGAGTTTGCCGACATCGAGTTCTCGCCGGTCATCTCCGACACCGTCACACTGTCCACGTTCCACGGATGCCCACCTGACGAAATTGAGCAGATCACCAAGCATCTGATCGACGCGCACGACCTTGACATGATCGTCAAGCTCAACCCGACGCTGCTTGGCCCGGCAGGCGTGGCCGGAATCGTGCACGGTCACCTCGGCTACAACGACGTGCGACTCGTCCCGAAAGCCTTCGAGGACGACCTGCATCTCGAACGCGCGATCTCGCTCATTCAAGAACTCAATCAATACGCCAAGGATCGCGGCCATCGTTTCGGTATCAAGCTGACCAACACGTTGGTTGTCGACAACCACAAGCAGTGGATGCCGGATCAGACGATGTACCTGTCCGGTCCGCCGTTGCATGTCCTTGCCACTGCGGTGCTCGACTTGCTCGCCGACGCATTGCCGGGCCAGTTGCAGATTCCCGGCCACGATGACGGGGCACATGGGGGCGCCGGTGACATCATGGTCAGCTTCTCGGCGGGCATCGACAAGGAGAACCTGGCTGCGGCAATTGCGATGGGGGTGCGCCCGGCCAGTGTGTGCTCCGATCTGCTCAAGCCTGGCGGCTACGGCAGGCTCGCACCGATGCTCAAGGCGCTCACCGCAGCGGTCAGCGACGCCGGAGCAACCGACCTCGACGGGTTCCGCGCCGAGCGCCTCGTCGCCGCTCGGGCGGCGGGCCATCGTGACACTGCTGCCGAACACTTTGCCTTCGTTCTCGGTGAGGGGAAAGCAAAGTACGAACTCGCCGGAAACGAAAAGTTGCCGCGCTCGGTCGACCACGACCTTGAGATGTGGGGGTGTGTGGCCTGCAACTTTTGTGTCACGGTGTGTCCCAACGACGCATTCTTCAAGCTGCCGACGCCGAAACCGGAGGCGGATCCCGCTGGCCTGTTCGCCGAGGTCGAGGGCCGACAGCAGTACCTCGTGTTCAGTGAGCTGTGCAACGAATGCGGCAACTGCCTGACGTTCTGCCCTGAAAACGGAGATCCAGCAGTCATCAAACCACGGCTGTACCTCGACGCCGAACGCTTTGACGCGGCGAGCGGGGAACGCTTCTTACTGACGTCGTCCGGGCAGGTTGAAGCCACCGCGGGAGGTGGCGCGGAGGCAGCAGTGCCGACGTTGGTCGCGTTGCTGAACGCTGCCGAGGGGCTGCCGCTTCGGCTCGACTAGCCGACTATTTCAGTGCACCCTTTACGAATCGTTAACCTCACCGAAACGATTTGAGCCGTTCACTGGGGGACGTTTGATAGCCAAGCCGAAGATGCGCGCAGATGTCGGGAGCATCAGGTCCTCCGCGCTCGTCCGTCCGTTCGTTGCGCTTGCTGTTCCGCTCGCGGCGGTGGCGGTTGCGTTCACCATCGGAGCGATCATGCTGTTGGCCCTTGGGGCCAACCCGATCACGGGCTACGCAGCGTTGCTCGACGGTGCCTTCGGTGGATGGAATGAGCTGGCAGACACCGCGATCAAGTCTGCGCCGTTGCTGCTCGTCGGCGTGGGCATCTGTATTGCCTTCAGAGCCGGGGTCATCAACATCGGCGGTGAAGGACAGATCATTGTCGGCGCGATCTTCTCCACGGTGGTGGCACTCGCATTGCCTGAACTGCCGCGGGTTTTCCTGGTCCCGTTGGTCTTGATCGGTGGCGCCATCGGCGGTGGCATCTGGGGTGCGATTCCCGGCGCACTGAAGGCCTACGCGGGGGTCAACGAGATTCTCAGCACCATCATGATGAACATCATCGCCGCGCAGTTCCTCAGCTTTCTGCTGCAAGACCTGCTGACCGACAAGGCGTCGGGGGCGATCAAGATTCAGCAGACCGAACGGCTGTCCGAGAATGCGGATCTTCCGCTGCTGCCCGGGGACACCCGGCTGCATCTCGGTGTGGTCATCGCCGTCCTCGTCGCCGTGCTCGGGTACGTGCTGCTCTTCCGCAGTGCGCTCGGGGTGCGTCTTCGAGCGGTCGGACACAACGCCAATGCGTCGCGGTACGCCGGCATGCCCGTGAAGCGGAGCATCGTCCAAGCGCTTGCCTTCTCGGGTGCGTGTGCTGGCATTGCCGGCGCGGTGCTCGTCTTCGGATCGGAATCGCATCGACTCATCGCCGAAGGCGGGGCGTCCGGCTTCACGCAAAGCGCAGGCTTCAACGGCATCGTCGCAGCACTGTTCGGCAGCCTGCATCCGCTGGCGACGATTCCGGCCTCGTTCTTCTTCGGAGGCATGCTCACCGGCGGCATCGCACTCCAGCAGGAACTGCAAGTTCCTGCTGCGCTCATCGTGGCGCTGAACGGCATCGTCGTGCTGTTCGTTGTCAGCAGCCTGAAGCTGCGCTCACGGCTGACTGCGTGGGCCGAATCGCCGGGCACGGGGTTCACGCAGGTCGAAACCGACCACGACCCAACGGTGCCGCGCACCGAGGACTCCTTGCTGGCATCAACGGCTCGGCCGCCCGGCTCCTCCGCCCCGTCGGCTCCCCACGAGGGTGATGCCTGATGGGCGACTTCTTCACCGTGTCGGTCCTCGTGGCCACGCTCGCATCTGGTATCAGATTGGCCACGCCCTTTCTCCTGGCGGGCCTCGGGGAGACCATTGGCCAACGCAGTGGCGTGCTCAACCTTGGCGTCGAAGGCGTCATGCTGCTTGGCGCTTTCACCGCCTACTACGTGACGCTCGAGACCGATAGCCCGACGCTCGGGATTCTCGCCGCCATCATGGTGGGACTGATGATGGGGCTGGTCTATGCGTTCATCACGCTGGTGATGCAGGCGGAGCAAGGCATCAGCGGTATTGGCATCTACCTTTTCGGGCTCGGGTTCACCGACCTGCTGTTCCAGAAGAACGTCGGGACGCCGATCCCAATTTCCGGACTTGGCGACATCCACATCCCGCTGCTCAGTGATATCCCGAAGATCGGTGAGATCTTTTTCCAACACAGCCTGCCGGTCTACGTTGCGTTCGCTCTGGTGCCGGTCGTCTGGTTCATGATCAACAAGACGACGTTCGGTCTGAATATTCGCGCTGTCGGCGAAACGCCCGAGGCTGCTGACACCCTCGGTGTGAGCGTCAACGGCACGCGCCTCATCACGATCCTCATCGCCAACACGATGGCGTGCCTCGCAGGCGCGGCACTGGCCCTCGAAGTCGGCATCTTCCAGCAGAACCTCACAGCGGGCCAGGGATTCATCGCGATCGCCCTCGTCTACTTCGGAGCCTGGCGCTCCTATGGCGTGATGCTCGGCGCACTGCTCTTCGGCATCGTCCAGGCAACGGTGCTGCAATGGAAGACCCTCGGCATTGTCGAAGGGGCCACCGCAAGTCTCACGGCCATGGCGCCGGCGCTGCTCACCATCGTGGTGCTCGTCATCGTCAGCCGCCGTGTCGCCGCACCGTCCGCCCTCACGCGTCCGTTCGACCGTTCGGGCTGAACAAACAGATCACTGCAACACACCACACCACACCAATAAGGGGAGCAACATGAAAGCCAGCAAGACCAGAGCCATCGCATCAGCGGCAGCCGCCTTTGCACTTGTCACCTCAGCCTGCGGCAGCGATGACGCAGCTGATGAGCCTGCCGCCGAACCGCCGGCAGAAACTGAAGCAGCCGCCGACGAACCTGCTGCCGAGCCTGCTGCGGAGCCGATGAAGATCGGCATCGTCGCACCGAGCGCCGAGAACGACCTCGCATGGTCCCAGTCGATGTTCGATTCGGTCAATCGTGTTGGCGAGGGCCGTGACATCGAAGTCGCCATTTCTGGTGGCCTCTTCGTCGTCGAAGATGCCGCCGCAGCCCTTCGTGGGTACGCAGAGGACGGCTTCGACCTCGTCATCGCGCACGGCACTCAGTTCGGTGGTCCTCTGCAGGAGATCGCTGACGATTTCCCTGAGGTTGCCTTCGCGCTGGGCACGTCAACCGACTTCTTCGGCAAGGACAACATCTTCGCCTACTCCGTCGATGCCGGCCAGGGTGGCTACGTGAACGGCGTGATGGCCGCTCAGCTCACAGCGTCGAACGTCATCGGCGTGGTCGGTCCGGTACCGGCAGGCGACGCCAAGCTCTACATCGACGGCTTTGTCGCTGGCGCGGAAGCACAGAATCCCGACGCTGAAGTCAACGTCAACTACATCGATTCCTTCGGTGATGTGCAGCTCGCCTCGGAGGCGGCCAAGGCCCACGTGGCCAACGGTGCCGACGTGCTGACCGGTACAGCTCAGATGGTCGTCGGTGCCACCGGCGTCGCCGCCGAAGAGGGCATCCCGTGGTTTGGCACGCAGTCCAACCAGACCGACCTCGGTGCTGACATTGTCGTGTCGTCGCAGGTGTACCACTGGGAGATCGTGCTTGAGCAGATGCTCGACAAGATCACTGCTGGCACGCTCGGTGGCGAGGCCTTCGTGATCTCGTTCGAGAACATGGGACTCGAGATGGAGTACAACGACGGCTTCGGTCTCGACGCGAGTGTTCGTGCGAGCGCCGACGCCACCGTCGCCGGGATTTCAGAGGGAACCATCGAGGTCCCCGCAGGCGAGTGACCGACTGGGTGTGACACCTGGTGCCATGCACCAGGTGTCACACCACGGTTTCCATCCAGGGAGCATGACGATGAGTACGACACCGATGTTGAAGATGACGGGGATCACCAAACGATTCCCTGGCGTTGTCGCGAACGACAGCGTGGATCTCACGGTGCTGCCTGGGCAGGTGCACACCCTTCTCGGCGAGAATGGGGCGGGCAAGAGCACGCTGATGAAGATCCTCTACGGGCTGTACCTGCCCGATGAGGGAACGATCGAACTGAACGGCGAGCGAGTCGATATCACCTCGCCGACCGATGCGATTCGCCAGGGCATCGGCATGATTCACCAGCACTTCATGTTGGTGCCCACGCTCACCGTCGCCGAGAACGTGGCGCTCGGACTTGGAGGGCGCCGTGGCCTGGCGGACATGCGCCCCATCAAGGCGCGGATCCTGGAAGTGTCTGAGCACTACGGGCTACATGTCGACCCTGATGCCTACATCTGGCAGCTTGCTGTTGGCGAGCGACAGCGCGCCGAAATCCTCAAAGCGCTGTATCGCGATGCCGAACTGCTCGTGCTCGATGAGCCGACTGCGGTGCTCACGCCACCCGAAGTGGACGATCTGTTTGTCACGCTGCGCCAGATGCAGGCCGACGGCAAGGGCTTGATCTTTATCTCGCACAAGCTGCACGAAGTGATGGACTTGTCCGACGAGATCACGGTGTTGCGGAACGGCAAGGTGTCGGGCCATACCCGGCCAAGCGAGTCGTCGCGCGAGCACCTGGCTGAGCTGATGGTCGGGCGCCCTGTCGAGCTCACCCGAACAGTCCTGCCCCAAGATGCTGGGGACATACAACTTGCTGTCGACGATCTTGATGTCGTCGGCGACCGTGGGAATCTTGCGGTCAAAGACCTTTCGATCCAGGTTCGTTCGGGCGAAATTGTCGGCGTCGCCGGCGTTTCCGGCAACGGACAGCGCGAGCTTGCAGAAGCGATCTTTGGACTGCGTCCCGTCGCCCGAGGTGAAGTCACCATCGCCGGCGCCCCGGTTGCATCACCCGCACCTGATGCGGTGCGCTCCATGGGTTTGTCCTATGTGCCCGAGGAACGCATGCGCGACGGTGCGATCGGCGAGTTCACGGTCGCCGAAAACCTGATGCTCGTCGACTACAAGACCGATCCGTACACCAAGAACGGACTCCTCAATCAGTCGGCCATCGACGAGCGCTGCGAGCGGCTCACGGCTGAGTACCGGGTCAAGACGCCCACGATCGACACGCCGACCAAGAACCTCTCAGGCGGCAACATCCAGAAGGTTGTCATCGCCCGCGAGTTCAGCTGCGGAGCAACAGCGCTCGTGGTCGCCCAGCCGACTCGCGGTGTCGACATCGGCGCGGCGGAGTACATCCACGAGCGGCTGCTTGAGCAACGAGCCGACGGTGCCGCCATCCTGCTGATCTCCGAAGATCTCGACGAAGTGATGGAACTGTCCGACCGCATCATCGTCCTGCTCGAAGGCGAGATCATGGGCGAGGTGGCTCGTGCCGACTTCAACGTGAACGACATCGGCCTGCTGATGTCTGGGGTGACGTCGACTGCGTCGACGGCGTCGGCCTGACGGCCGACCAGCGACTCCGTCGCTGCCTCAGAGTCCTCGGCCTCTCGGCCGAGCTCGCTCACGCTCGGGGGACCACACCGGCGAGACGGCTGGCCCTGGCCTCACCGCCTCGTCTTGCCTCGCCCCACATCTGCGAGACTTTGGAATGGATGCTTCGCACCTGGTGCCGACGATCGATATTGCTCAGCCTGACGATGCGATGCTCGCTGCGCTCGACCTCGCTTGTCGTGACCACGGGTTCTTCCTACTGAGCGGTCACGGGCTCGACGACTTGATCGGGGCGACATGGGACCGAGCACGAGCGTTCTTCGAATCGCCCCGGGATCGCAAGGTGGCGGTGATGCGCGACGCTGACAATCCGCTTGGGTATTACGACCGGGAGTTGACCAAGCGCAAGCGCGACAGCAAGGAAGTGTTCGACTTCGTCGATCCGGTCGCTGAACGTTCGGCGGTGCACAATCGCTGGCCGGCTGAAGTCGACGCGACAGCGGGATTTCAGCGCGGGATGGTCGAGTTCTTCGATGCATTCAGCGAACTTGCCGAGCGGACCACGGCGCTCGTGCACGCGGCGCTCGGTCTTGGCGCCGATGACGTTGCTGAGTTTCGCGGCGACCGAACCAACAGTTCTGTGCGATTGAACCACTATCCGGTGGGCGATCCGGTCCCTGTCGACGAGCGTGATGGACTTCGCGAACTGGGCGAAACAGCACTTGGCTACCACACCGACCCCGGCGTGCTCACGCTGCTGCTGCAAGACGGGACCGGCGGGTTGCAGGCCCAAGCAGCGGACGGCACATGGGTTGACATCGTGCCGACGCCCGGCACGATCGTGGTCAACCTCGCTGATGCGATGCAGGTCTGGAGCAACGATCGGTATCGCGCTGCAGTCCACCGCGTGATTCCGATGACTGCGACGGATCGCTTGAGCATTCCGTACTTCCTCAACCCGCAGCGCGATGCCCTGATCAAGCCGATCGCCGCGCTGGCGTCGACGCCGCGCTACCGGCCCTTCACGTGGCGCTCGTACATGCAGGCTCGCACGGACGACAACTACGCCGACCTGGGCGCCGACGACACGCAGATCACGGATTATCGCCTCGTCGATTCGTGACCGCTCGGTGATTCAGGCGCACGGTGATGCCGGCGCACGGTCAATTCGTGCAGAGGTGGCAGCGGGTGGTCATCGTCAGACGATGTTGAACTCGGGCTGATCGGTACAACTCCGGATGTCAGGGTCGAGATCGACGGGGAGTGATCCGAACCGATTGGTCCACTCATCGACGTCGCCCGGCGTCAGGCCGTTGATCACTTCTTCGGTCTCGGCCAGGGAGATGTCGCGGGCGCTGACCCGAATCGCAGTCGTGCCGACTGTTGCGAGGAGCGTGAAGGCAGCGGGATCTTCTGGATCACGATTGACCCACGCCTGTTGCCCGTTGAATGTGGCGGGCTCGTATTGCCGTTGATCGTTGCCCGCGACGGCGAGGCTCCCATCCGGGTACTGCGCGACCATGATGGTGACCTGTTGGTTGCCGATCTCGACCGGGAGCCCGAAGACGAACTCGTCGGTACTGCGCCCGCCACTGATGGCGGCCCAGCCATCCGGCAGGTCGATGTTGATCACACCATCGGTGATCCGCATCGAGTTGAACAGCGCGTCGATCTCCGGGCGGAACGCCGGGCGGCCCGCCGTGTCGAGCACGGAGACGGAGCCGCATGCGACTTCGACGCTGTACTGGCCGGGGGTGTCTTCGTCGGGAGGGATCACCGACACCGCTGCATACTGCCGGGGCGGAACGGTGGTGGTCGTGCTTGACGCACTGGGATCCGGCTCGGGTTCCTCGGCCGGAGCAAGGCCGTCGACTTCGATGAGCGAGATCGTGCTCAGATCCGGGGCACGGAGCAAGAGTGCTGAGCCGCCGAGTGGTGCTCGAACGACCGCCAATTCATCGAGGCGATTGCGCTCCGGTGGCAGGAGCAAGGGCGTGTCGCCGGACCCGGGAATTGGGGGTGTGGTCGTCGTGGTGGCGGTCGTGAGGAGTGGCGCCTGGGCGACGGTGTTGACCGTCGGCTCAAGCGTCGGCGAGGGTGCGACGTCCGTCGCTGACGGCGCCGTGGCTCGAGAACCCGGTGTCTCGCGCGACGCGGAGTAGGCAAGCCCACCGACCGCGGCAAGACCGAGCAGGGCCAACGCTGCCAACCGCGCCGCATTTGACGCTCGGGTGTTCGGGCTGGCCAAGTCCACGGGCGAGAGCTCGGATTGTGCCCGCATCGCCGCATCGAAGATCCGCTCACGGAGGTGCCGTCGGTCGATGGGTGGCATCGTTCCGACTTCGGGGCGAGCAGCCTCGACGATCTGCACCGGGTTCACGAGGATGCTCCATCTCTCGGCGTGCCAGCGTCGGGAGCGTCGTCGCGGGAGGAGTCGGTGATCTGGTTGTCGTTGGCCGCGACGCGACGACGGATCTCCTTGCGAATGGCGTTCAGGCGGGACCGGACTTCGCTTTGTGGGATACCGGTCGCGACGGCGGCGAGCGACGATGAGCAGCCCTCCCAAGCAATGAGGAAGAGCAAGTCGCGTTCGGGGGGTTCGAGTTCGGCAACGGCGGCCATCACGCGGGCCGTCGTGATCGTGCCGCCATCCTCGACCGTTTCGGCCAGCAGCGGATCGGTGACTCGCGGGATCGCCCGTGAGGTGGATCGTGTCGGCGGTTGCCAGTCACGGAGACGTCGGCATTCGGTTTCGCTGTGACGACGCAGAAAAGCGGTCGCCATTGCGAGGAGCCAGCCCAGGTCCGTGCCGGTGTGAGCTGGTCGTTGTGCGTCTTGGCGCAATGCGTGCTCGAAGACGTTCTCGACGACCTCGACGCCAGCTTGTGGGCCGACACGCCGAGCCGCATACGCGTAGATCGCATCGACATGCTCGTCGTAGAGGCGCGCGGCCGCCGGCCCGTTCAAACTCACAACCCAATCATGCCAACGACTCGGGCGGTTGCACCGTCATGCGCCCGTCAGCCCAGCGCTGGCGTGCGTGATGGTGTGTTGGTTCAGCCGGATACCGGGTTGTGCGGCGTCCGTCCGGCAAGGACCTCGACCACGTTGGATGCTGCGGTGGTGGCCATTGCGGCACGCGTTTCCACCGTTGCTGACCCCAGGTGCGGCACCAGCACGACGTTGTCAAGACTGAGCAGCCCCGGATGCACGGTCGGCTCGTTTTCGAACACGTCAAGCGCGGCGCCGGCAATCACGCCATTGACGAGTGCTTCGACCAGTGCTGCCTCGTCGACGATTGGTCCACGCGCCGTGTTGACGAGGAATGCTGTGGACTTCATGGCAGCGAGTGCGCTGGCATCGATCAGATGGTGGGTGGCCTCGCTGTACGGGCAGTTGAGAGACACGATGTCGCTGGTTGCAAGCAGTTCGTCGAAGTCGACTCGCTGTGCGTCGAGACGCTGCTCGACCTCGGTGTCGACGTTGCGACGGTTGTGGTACACGATGCGCATCCCAAACGCCCTCGCCCGCGTTGCGAGGGCTTCTCCAATGCCGCCCATCCCGACGATCCCGAGTGTTCGGCCCTGGAGCCCCGTGCCGAGCATCATGAACATGCTCCACTGCCAGGCGGTGCCCGACCGGATGAGCCGTTCTCCCTCACCGAGTCGGCGCGTGGACATGAGAACGAGCCCCATCGCCAGATCGGCGGTGGCGTCGATCAACACGCCCGGCGTGTTGGTGACGATGACACCGCGCCGGGTGCAGGCGTCGACATCGATGTTGTTGTAGCCAACGGCGACGTTGGCCACGATTTGCAGCTTTGGTGCAGCGGCCAGGAAATCATCGTCGACCCGATCGGTGAGGAGGGTGACGGCAGCGTCGGCATCGGCGAGCTGCTCGTTGCGTACCTCGGTCGGGATCACGGCGTCGTCCATCCATGCCCAGACGTCGGAGCCGTCGATCGATCGCAAGAGATCAAGGCCAGCATCGGGGATGCGTCCGGTGACCGTGATCTTCGGCTGCGGGATCTTGGGGTTGTTGAGGCCGCTCATGCCGCGCCTCCCGTGGTCGTCCAAGCAGCGAGTCTGTCGAGGCCTTCGGCGATGTCGTCGACCGAGATTCCGGAGTACGCCAGTCTGATGTACTGCTCAGTTTCGTCGGCTTGCGGGCGGCCGAAGTGTTGACGGGTGCAGAATGACACGCCCGTGTTCTGCAAGGCAGCCGTGGCAAAGTCACCCACAGCAGCGAAGCCCATTCGAGACATCACGGCAGTGACATTGGGGAAGAGATAGAAGGTCGCATCGGGCGTCGCGCAGGTGATGCCGTCAATGGCGGCGAGTCCGTCGACCGCAGCGTCTCGGCGGCGCTGGAGTTCGGCGAGCATTGGCGCGGCACCCTCTGGATGGGCAATGGCCTCAACTCCGGCGGCCTGGACGAAGTGCGTTGTGCAGCTCTCGTCGTTGGTATTCAACTTGGCGATCATCTCTGCCACGGGGACCGGTGCGACGGCACAGCCGAGTCGCCATCCGGTCATCGCGAACTTCTTCGAGAACGTGTACAGAATGACCGTGCGCTCGGCCATGCCGGGCAACGAGGCGATCGACGTCGATGTGCCCGAGTACCGCATTTCGAAGTAGGCCTCATCGGATAGGACCCAGAGGTCGTGCTCAATGGCGATGTCAGCGATTGCTTGCATCTCCGCGAGCGAACTCTCACAACCCAGCGGGTTCTGCAGGTTGTTGTAGATGATGGCGGTGGCGCCTGACGCTGCCAGCGCACGGAGTTGATCGAGGTCGATGCCGAATCCTGTAGCGGTCTCGTGATATCGGTAGGGGAGCGGACGTCCGCCGAAGTACTCGACCTGGCTCTCGTAGATGGGGTAGCCCGGGTTGGGGTACAACACGCCGTCGCCGGGGTTCATCAGCGTTTGGATGAACTTGGTGATCACCGGCTTGCCGCCTGGTTGGACGACAATGTTTGCCGCGGTCAGTTCCATCTCGCGATCGGCGCCGATGTTTGCGGCCAACGCCTCGCGGAGCGGAGCGATTCCGGCGGCCGGGCAGTAGCCGGTTTTGCCATCGCTGATCGCGGCGTTCATCGCCTCGACGATGTTCGCTGGCGTCGGCAGATTGATATCGCCGAGGTGGAACGGATAGATCCGGTTGCCCTGCGCTCCCCACTCCGCCGCTGCCTGGGAAACGGCAAACGCCGTTTCCGTGCCGAGGTTGTCCAAACGTGCTGCCAGCGCCATTGCCGATCCCCATTGTTTCGTTGTCGGACAAGGTGTTCGACGGGCCCACGCCCGATGTCCGGCGGCCAAGTTAACAAAAATTCAACCTCGCCGATTCCACTCTGTGGGACGGTTCCACAATGTGGACCGGCAGGGGACCAGCCGGAGTCGAGTCGGGGTTGCGTCGGGGTTGCGTCGGGCCAGGTTTGGGTCAGACGACCCGGGTTTCTCTGAACGGATTCGGCGATACTGATGGTGATGAAACGTTTGCCGCTCCGTCATGTGTCGATCCACGGCCACGACGTGAGGTACCGACGGCTGGGTCCGGCCGCGCAGGGCACATCATCTGCGCAGCCGATCGAGACCGTGCTGCTGATCCATGGGCTGGCGGGCAGCTCGAAGACCTGGGATGCGGTCATGCCGCTGCTTGCTGAGCGATACGACGTCATCGCCCCCGATCTGCTCGGTCATGGCGAATCGGCAAAGCCGAGTGGCGACTATTCGCTCGGTGCCTTCGCCAGTGGACTCCGCGACTTTCTGGCGGTGCTCGACGTACCGCGGGTGACGATCGTCGGGCACTCGTTCGGCGGGGGTGTGGCGATGCAGCTGGCGTACCAACACCCCGAGTTGCTCGATCGGCTTGTGCTCGTCGGCAGTGGCGGGCTGGGTCGAGAAGTGAGCTGGCTGCTGCGCCTGTTGACGCTGCCAGGCTTCGAGTACGTGATGCCGTTGGGCTTTCCGAGGCCGGCGGTCGAAGTCGGCACCAACGTTGGTCGTGTGCTCGGCCGGAGAGGGATCCGGAGCGAGCGCCTCGGCGAGATGTGGCGCGCCTATGCGTCGTTGGCAGGTGCGCCGAACCGCACCGCCTTCGTGCGCACGATGCGTGGCGTTATTGAACCCGGCGGTCAAACCGTCAACGCCAGCGATCGGCTCTACCTCGCCGCCCGCGTCCCGACGATGCTCGTCTGGGGCGACCATGACGCGATCATTCCGGTGTCTCACGCTCATGCTGCGCACGATGCCATCGAGGGGAGCCGGCTTGAAATCATGGAGGGCATGGGGCACTTCCCGCATGTCGAAGATCCCGAGCGGTTCACGAGAGTGCTTGCGGACTTCCTCGACACGACCACGGCGGGGCCCATCGGTCCCGAGCCGTTGCGCGATGTGATTCTCGGTAACGTCGACTGAAACGCCGCTCTGACGACGTCGCGTTCAGTCGTGAGTGCGACGCACGACGATTGACGCCTGCCCGTCGCCCTCTTCGTCGACGAGCACGTCGATCATTCCTGCCGTAGCCGCTGAACGATACGCGTCGCTCAACTCGCCGGGAGGAGCGTGGAATGGTCCAGCTGTCCCGTCGAGACCGACGGCGGAGAGCACCGTGAGAACCAACACGCCATCGGGCCGCAGTCGCTGCACGAAGTCGAGGTACAGGTCACTCGCTCGGTACCGCTGGCAGACGATCATCGCAAGTCCACGGAGATCGGGCGGGAGTCCCTCGTCGGTGTCCCACACTGAAGCCTTGACGGTCAATCCGTGTTGTGCAGCAGACCGAGCCGTGAGATCGACAGCGACCGGCGAGACATCGAGGGCTCTGACGGTGAGGCCCCGAGTGGCCATCCACAGTGACTGCGCGCCGATGCCACACGCAAGGTCGAGAGCGGTCCCGTCGGTTGGCAGCTGCTCGAGGAGCTCAGGATGGGCATCGACGATGTCGGGTGCGGCGGGCACCGCCCGGTCGGGTTCGACACCCGCCGCACTCCAACGTTCATCCCAACGGTCTCGGTCGGCTTCCATCGGCCCATCGTGGCACGGTTGCGCCGCGCGGAGCAGCGACGACCGGGTTGGGGCCAGGTGTCACTCGAATGACTCGGGAGTGACCTGGGGGTCGGGGCCGGGAGTCACTCGGACCGTCAAACAGCGACGGTCACGGACATTGGGGCGATGGTCCTCCGGTGCGCGCGCGTGGCGTGGGATCATCATGGGTGTGAGTGAGATCGAGACCCAGACCGACGACAAATGGTTGACCGACGACGAACTCGAACTCGTTCGCGGGCGAATGCCGATTGTGTACGTCGATGCCGTCCCAGTCCGCGTCGACGGCCACGGCAATGTCGAAGAAGTCGGCATGTTGCTGCGTCAGAACGCCAACGGGTCGATCAGTCGGATGGTCGTCACCGGCCGCGTCCTCTACGGCGAACGCGTCCGCGAGGCGCTCATGCGGCACTGTGAGAAGGACCTCGGCCCGATGGCATTCCCGCGCGTGCCGGCAAACCCCACGCCCTTCACGGTCGCGGAATACTTCCCCGACCCGTCGAAGTCAGGGTTCCACGATCCGCGCCACCATGCGGTCAGTCTCGCCTATGTTGTCCCGGTCGAGGGTGAGTGCGAACCCACCCAGGAGGCGCTTGACCTGCGGTGGTTCACTCCCGAAGAGGCCGTCAGTGATGACGTCGTCCTCGAGATGATGAGCGGTCACGACCGCCTCATTCGGCTCGCACTCGCGCACACCGGCAAACTGCCGTGAGCGCAACTCGGGCGATTTCCGCAATTTCTGCACGAATCAAGTGACGCGCAAGTCACACTGACGTAATCTGCAACTTGGTATGTCGGATGGAGATGGAGTCCACCGGGCTGCCAGCGCGCTGCGTACTGCGCTCGCTGGAAAGCCCATGGTGCGATTCGATGCTTCCTGCCTCGTGGGCCCGACACCGCGCGCGGGCCGCGTCGTCGAGCGGGTCGAAAACCACGGCAAGCACATCGAGATCGTGTGGGACGACAACATGGTCTTGCACACCAACCTTCGACTGAACGGCTCATGGCACGTGTATCGCCAGGCCGAGCCCTGGCGCAAGCCGTATCAGCAGATGCGCGTGGCGATCGAAGTGGCCGACTGGGTGGCGGTGTGCTTCAACGCTGCGGTCACCGAGACCTATCGCATTCCCGACAAGCGTCGCCATCCCGGCATGGGCCGACTCGGACCCGACCTGTGTGAATCCAACACCGATCCGAGCGTGGTCGTGAACCTCCTGCTGTCGCACAAGGACGGGGCGGCTCGGCTGGGTGAAGTCTTGCTCGATCAGCGGGTCGTCCGTGGTCTTGGCAATCTGTACCGATGTGAAGTGCTCTGGGCGACCGAGTTGAGTCCGTTCGCTCGCATTGACTCCCTCACGGAACACGATGCGATTCGTCTGGTCAACGCTGCCGCCACGATGCTCCGGGCCAACATGCAGCAGGCAGAACGCGCGGCCAGCGTCGCTGAGAAAGGCGGACTCGCCGTGTACGGCCGCAATGGCCAGCGTTGTCGGCGGTGTGGCGAAACGATCGACTGTCGGCCGCTCGGCCAGCACGGCCGAATGCTCTATTGGTGCCGCGGCTGCCAGCAGCATCTTGATCCGCATCAGGAAGTGCAGACCGATGACACGCCCATGGATCCGCATCCCGCGGCGCAGGCGTACCTCGCCGGCCTGCCATGGAATCGCGACGCCAGCTGACTCTTCACACGAAGATGGAGGCCAGGGTCAACCTCGGCCGAGGATCCGGTCGACGTCGATCTCGATGACGGTGCGATCGTCACGGTCCTTGGGCTGCTGATATCGGGCGGCGTACCCGTCGATGCCGGGCTGGATACCTGCCGGATCAGCGACGAGTCGAACCGGGCCTTCGAGGCTGAGCCACCGTCCGCCGTCGACCTGGCACACTGCGCCACGCTGCCCGGCCGCCTGCATCCGCTTCGCATTCAGTGACTTTTGGGATGCGCCCCACGTGATGACCCTGGCGACCTTGGCCTCGACGTCGTAGCTGAAGCCCACGGCAACCACGTGTGGCGACCCATCGGTCCGCAACGTCGTCAACGTTGCAAGGTGTCGCTCGCGGAGGAAGGTGAGGACCGAATCGTCGAGATGGTGAACGTCGAGAGCCATGGGAGCAATTGTGCCCGCTCGTCGGCGTCATTCGGGGGAGATGACGCCCACGCTCCGGTTCACTCCGTGGCGATTGCTTTCAGCACGTCCATGTTGCTTGCCTTGAACGACGGGTACAGGGCGGCAACGAGCCCAGCGAGGACTGCGAACACCATGACGACGACGATGATCATCGGGCTGAAGGCCAGCTTGCTGACGATGTCGTCGGGGACTGCCAACGAGGCGATGATGCCGAGGAACGTACCGAGCACGATCCCGACGAGCGCGCCGAATGTCGACACGATGACCGCTTCCCAGCGCACCGATCGACGGAGTTGGCGGCGGTTCATGCCGACGGCCCGGAGCAGCCCGATCTCCCGTGTGCGCTCGAAGACGCCCAACGCCAGCGTGATCGCGATGCCGAGGACGGCGATCACGATCGACAGCATCAGCAAGATCGTGATCGTGAGCAAGAGCTGGTTGATCTGATCCTCCTGGCTCTTGCGGAACTCGGCGTTGGTCTGCACGTCGGCCTGCGGGAAGTCTGCGGTGGCGGCGGCGACCGCGAGATCGCCTGCTTCAGCCGTGACGCCCTCAGCGAGCTTGCCGATGATGAAGAAGTCGCGTGCGGGTGCATCGCTGACCGACTCGAGTGTGTCGAGGCTGATCAGCCAGTTGCCGAATGTGGCATCGCCATAGACACCCGCAACGGTGAGGGTTCCCTCGATGCCGTTCTGCCAGAGCACCTCGATGGTGTCACCGACACCCTTGTCGAGGTCGCCGGCCGGGTCAGTATGAATGAGGACCTCGTTCGGTCCGAGCCCGGCGATCTCACCGGACTGCAGATCGGGATTGACCAGTATCTCGAAGGCGTCCGGGTTGATGGCCCCGAAGCCTTTTGTATCGCCCTCGACTTGGGCCCCGATACCGCGCACGGGAGTGACCGCTTCGAGCTCAGGAAGCGCTGCCAGGCTCTCGGCAACCGCCGGAGAGAGTCCGAAAAAGTTCGGGTCAGTGACGATGTAGTCGGCGGTGATGGCATTGTCGAGGATGTCGGTGAACGTCGCCCGCAGCGACGATGCAAACACTGCTGCCGCGCTGACGAGGGCGACCCCAATCATCAGCGCCGAGGCGCTCGAAGATGTGCGACGCGGCGCACGAGCGACGTTGTCGCGAGCCAGTACACCGGGCACCTTGAACAGCTTGGCGATCGGCCAGCCGATCGCTTTCGTCACCGGTGCAGCGATGGTCGACGACACGCTGGCGACACCGAGGAAGAGTGCCAGTGCGCCGATGCCTGCCAGCGCTGCCCACGAGAGGGCTGGGCCCGGCTGAACGAAGAGTCCGATGATGAGCATCACGACTCCGACGGCCGTGACGATGGCGCCGATGATCAGCTGCTTCTTCTTGAGCGCTTCGAATCCGAGTTCCGGGCGCATTGCTGCGACCGGTGGAATCGTGGACGCCCGACGGGCCGGGACGAAGACCGAGAGCAGCGTGACACCGAGGCCGACCACCGCGGCAGCGATGAACGTGCGCGGCTTGAGAATCGTCTCGGTGTCCGGGAAGCCGGCGCCCGCTTGGTTGAAGAGGAAGAGAATGAGCCGGGACACACCGATGCCGCCGAAAATTCCGAGCACGGTCGCCACGAGGCCGAGGACGAATGCCTCGGAAACGATCATTCGACGGACCTGCTTGCCGGAAGCGCCGACGGCACGCAACAGTGCGAGCTCGCGGAGGCGCTGACCGATGGTGATCTGGAAGATGTTGTTGATGATGAAGGCACTGATGAAGGCGGTGATGAAGGCGAAGATCAGCAGTCCGGTGCCGAACACGCTGATGAAGCCATCGACATCGCTCTGACTTTCCTCGGCGAGCTGTTCGCCGGTGATGACTTCGGTGCGCTCAGGAAGGATGTCTTCGATCGCGGCCTGGACAGCGACGGCGTCGGCGCCGTCGGCCAACCCAATGTCGATGGCGTCGACTTTGCCGTCTGAGCCGAACTTCTCGATCGCGGTCGGGATGTCGAGTGCCACAACTGAGGCACCGAGAAACCCGTCGGAGTCGACCGCACCGATGGTGCCGACCAACTCGCCCTCATGGGTGCCGGCGTCGGTCAAGTAGGAGACGATGTCGCCGACCTCGTATCCGACACGGTCGGCGGTTGCCTTGTCCACGACAAGTTCGTCTTCGCCCATCGGGGCGCGCCCGTCCTTGAGCGTGACACCTTGGAGGCCGGCGTCGCCGATGTAGGAGTAGCCGAGCGCGGGGCCACCAGTGGTGGCAACGAGCTCGCCGTCCTCGTCAAGGATCTGGGCGAATCGAATCAACGAGGGCTCGACCACCGCGACGCCCTCGATGTCGGCCAGCTCGTCGGCGATCGACGCGTCGATCGGGTCGCGTTCACTGTCTCCTTCGAACGCCTCGGCGCTGCGCACCTCGAGGTCGACGTCGCTGACGAGCTCGTTGAAGAGTCCGCCGAACGTGGCCCGCATGCTGTCGGCGAGCACGAATGAGCCAACGACGAATGACACGCCCGCGGTGACAGTGAAGGCGATGGCGATGGTGCGCCCGATTCGGGCCCTGATGCTCTTGCGCGCGAGCAGCGCTGTGGATCGGAAGCTCATGTCAGCTGTCTGCGTGCTTCATGTGATCGATGATCTGGTCTGCGGTCGGATCCGGGAGGTCCCCGACGATCTTGCCGTCGCCGACGAACACCACCCGGTCGGCGTATGACGCAGCGCCAGGGTCATGCGTGACCATGACGATGGTCTGGCCGAATTCCCGTACTGCGCGGCGCATAAAGTCAAGAATCTCTGCGCCAGTCTCGGAGTCGAGGTTGCCGGTCGGCTCGTCGGCAAAGATGATCTTCGGGCGCGAGGCAAGCGCGCGAGCAACCGCGACGCGCTGCTGTTGGCCACCGGACAGCTCGCTGGGGCGATGCTTGAGTCGGCCATCAAGCTTCACCGCTGACACCACCTGATCGATCCAGGCCGCATCCCCGGTCTCGCCACCGAGCATCATCGGGAGCTTGATGTTCTCCTCTGCGGTGAGCGTCGGGATGAGGTTGAACGCCTGGAAGATGAACCCGACGTCGGTGCGACGAAGTTCGGTGAGTTCCTTGTCATTGAGTGACGCGAGGTAGGTGCCGCCGATGAAAGTGGCACCGGATGTCAGTGTGTCGAGACCTGCGAGGCAGTGGAGCAGGGTCGATTTGCCCGATCCAGAGGGCCCCATGATTGCGGTGAACTGACCCGCCTCGAACGACACGGTCACGTTGTCGAGCGCTTTGACCTGGGCATCGCCGATTCCGTAGATCTTGCTGGCGTCGACGGCACCGGACGCAGCAGTGGGGGAATCCACGCCGGTGGGCGCGGGGGAAGGCAGAGGCGTATTCATGGGTTCCAGTCTGCTCGCTCCGGTCCGCCAACGGGTCCACCACAAGTCGGTTCTCCTCTCCACCTTTCGGATGACCCGGCGCTGTCCGTTTCGCCGCAGACGGTGCGTCAGTGGTCGCCGGGGGAGACGAGGCCGGACTCGTAGGCAGCGACGACGGCTTGGACGCGGTCGCGTGCGCCGAGCTTGGCAAGGATCCGGCCGACGTGCGTCTTGATCGTTGCCTCCCCGAGGTAGAGCTCGGCCGCGATTTCGCTGTTGCTCATCCCGCGGGTCATCAGCTTGACGACGTCGAGTTCGCGTTCGGTCAACTCGTCGATGCCTGGGAACGCATCTGGCTGGCCGACCGGTCGCCGAGTGATCTCATCGATCAGGGCTTGGGTGACCGATGGCGCGAGCAATGCGTCGCCGTTGGCAATCACCCTGATGCCCTCAATGAGTTGTTCGGCCGGTGAATCTTTCAGCATGAACCCACTCGCCCCTGCACGCAGCGCGGCGTGGACGTAGTCGTCGAGATCGAAAGTGGTGAGCATCATCACGCGTGCCGTGACCTCGTCGGACGCACAGATGCGCGCGCATGCTTCGATGCCGTCCATGCGTGGCATGCGCACGTCCATGAGCACGACATCGGGACGGGCACGATCAATCATCTCAACGGCCTCGATGCCGTCCGCGGCTTCGCCGACGACGGTGATCCCTGGTTCGGCGTCGAGGATCATGCGGAACCCGGCGCGGACCATCCCTTGATCATCGACCAGCATCACGCGGATCACGATGCGACTCCGGCCGAGCTTGGCTCGCTGCCTGCTGCTGAGTCATCGCTTGGCGATGCAGGGAGAACAGAGTTGGTCGGCAACGTCATGTGGACGCGCCAGCCGCCGCCGCCGCGGGGGCCGACAGTGAGCGACCCGTTGACGGCAGCCACGCGCTCGCGCATGCCGACCACGCCGTAGCCCGGACCGATGTCGTCAGCAGCTGCACCTCGACCGTCGTCGGCAATGGTGATCCTCAACGAGTCAGCGTCGCGTGTGACGTCGATGGTGACTGCGCTGACTGGGCCGGCGTGTCGCCGGACGTTGGTAATGGCCTCCTGCACGATGCGATAGCCGTGCAGGTTGATCGAAGGCGAGAGTCCATCCAGCGGTCCCATCACAGTGAGCTGGATCGGTAGGTCGTCGCTTGCGTGAACCAGCGCGTCGAGGTCGGTCATCGACGGCTGCGGGGCAAGTGGCGACCCGCCACGTCGGGAACTGTCGCCGCCGTTGGGGGCAGCGTCGGTGTCGCTCCGAAGCACGCCGAGAATTCCGCGCAGCTCATTCATCGTCTGCCGGCCGGTGTCTTCGATGTTGGTGAGTGCGGTGCGTGCCACGTCGGGGGCGTCATCCAGGTTGCGTCGCGCCGCCGCGGCCTGGATGACCATCACGCTGACCGAGTGAGCAACCACATCGTGCAGCTCTCGTGCGATGCGACTTCGTTCGGCGTGGACCTGCTGCTGCGCGATGAGCGCCTGCTCGCGTTCGGTCCGTTCAGCTCGCTCGGCCAAACTTTCGGCCTTGTCGCGCCGGCGCCGCAGGTTGTCGCCGACGACGTAGGCGGTCACGAGCATGACGGTGCTGCTGATGAAGTCGCCGATGTACACCTCGCCCACCGAGAGTCCCGCGATGAACAGCAACAGGATCCCGACGCCGATGACCCACACCGCGTTGGTCCGGCGGGGACCCGAACTGTGTGCGCCGAGGGAATAGACCGCAATCAGAACGCCAACGAAACCGGTGCCGTCGATGTCGAGGAGTGCGGTGATGACCTGGGCCGCGGCAACGAAGAGTCCCGAACGGATGGGGAATGATCGGCGCCACGCGATGGGAAAGACCGACGCAACGATGAAGGGGACGGTCCACCATGATGGCTCGCGGAAGTCCTCGGTCTGGTCGAGTTCGAGCAGATGAACAGTCACAGCGGCAGCGGTGATGCAGGCCGCGAGAATCATGTCCGCCGACCGTGGATTGGCGCGCAGCCAGACGATGGGATGCGGACGGGTCACGGCGTCGACGCTAGCGATACGTGCCGCTCCGCTCATCCCCCTCGCGGTTGATTGCCGTACGATCAGATGTTGATGGCCTGCATCTCTTGCTCACGGCCGCTTCCTGACGGCGCTCGTTTCTGTCCATTCTGCGGGCATGAAGTGCTTGGAGCGTCAACGGAAGAGCGGCGGGTGGTGACGGTGCTTTTCGCCGACCTTGTCGGCTACGCCGCCCTCACCGAGCGGCTCGACCCCGAGCAGGTCAAACGCATGATCGACGGTGCGTTCGAGGCGCTGCAGGCTGACATCAACGCGTTCGGTGGCCGCGTCGACAAGATTCTCGGCGATGGCATCCTGGCGATGTTCGGTGCTCCGGTCGCTCACGAGGACGATCCCGACCGAGCAATCCGCACGGCCCTGCAGATGCACCATTCCCTCGAGCGATTCTCACGGACCCATGCGGACCTCGACGGTGCATTGCACCTGCGTATCGGTGTCAACACCGGCGAAGTGCTCGTCGGCTCGATCGTCGGTACCGACGGCTACACGGCGATGGGCGACGTCGTCAATGTGGCCTCGCGGTTGCAGTCGCTTGCGCCGCCCGGCGGCATCTACATCGGCGATGCGACCGCAATGCTGGCCTCGGACGACATCGTGCGCGAGGCGATCGAAGGCGTGGTCGTGCGCGGGCGCGAGCAGACCGAGCGAGTGTGGAACGTCCTCGGTCGGCGCCGTCCGGCGATTCGTTCGGGTAACCGGCATCAGGTGCCGTTCGTCGGCCGTGCGACGCAGCGCGAGCTGCTGCAGTCGGTGATGACGATGGTGGCCAATGGCCGCTCAGCAACGGTGTCGGTCACCGGTGAGGCAGGTGCTGGCAAGACGCGCTTGGTCAGCGAACTCCTCGACGACTTCCCGAGCCGCGAGGTCACGATCTTCGCTGGGGTGTGTGCCCCGTATGGCGAAAGCAACGTGTGGACGCCGATTGCCTCGGCGTTGTTCCGCCGCCTCGACCTCGACGCCACCATGTCACAGGCGCGGCTACGCGAAGTGACGCGCGAACGAGCGGTCAGCAGGTACGGCTTCTTCACCGATGACCCATCCCTCGATCACTTTGTCGAGGCGGTGTTGCATCTCTCTGGCTATCCGTCAGTGCTGGACGACATGAGCCCGATCGAGTCGCGCGAAACGCTCTTTCGGCTGATCGTCGAAGGTCTCCGTCGACGATCGCGGCAGGGCCCGGTCGTGCTGTGGCTCGACGACCTGCAGTGGGCTGACCCGCTGCTGATCGAACTGTTGCACCGGTTGACGCGATCGCTCGTCGACCGGCCGTTCTTGTTGATCACCGCGCAGCGCGACGACGCCTCGGCCGATTGGCCACCAACCTCGGACCACCCGATCACGATTCGGATGCCGATCGATCCGCTGACCCGCGCTGAGGCCGATGAACTGTTGGCAGAGGTCTTCGATGGTGAGCTCGGACTGGGTTTGGGCGAGCAGTTGTACGAACGAAGTGGCGGCAACGCGCTGTTCCTGACGGAGCTCGCGGTGCTTTCGCGTGAGCAGCCGGACAGCACCGAACTACCGGGCTCGTTGCGTGCGTTGATTGCTGCACGCCTCGACCGTCTCGACCACGGTCCGCGCGCCGTGCTCGATAACGCTGCGGTGTTGGGTGCGAGCGGACCGATCGCGTCGCTGCATGAATTCGCCGACGCACTCGGCCAGAGCTACGACCCGGCATTTCTTCACGGACTCGAGGATGACGGACTGCTCGAACTCGATGACGATCGCTGGCATTTTCGCAGCGATGTGGTCCGCGAGGTCGCGTACGGGATGCTGACCAAACTGGTGCGGGCCCGGCGGCACGCCGGGGTTGCGTCAGTGATGATTGGCCAACCCATGGCGCCGATCGAACTCGTGGCACATCACGCCGCGACGTCAGCGGAACTTGTGGGTGAAATCGGTCCCGTCGAAGGCGTGATGCCGAACATCAAGGATCACGCCGTGCAGTTGCTGCTGAAAGCAGTCCGGAGGTCACTCGATGTCGGAGCGTTCAGCCAGGCGAGCCGACATGCCACGCGTGCTCTTGAGCTCGGCCCCGACAGTGATGCGGTCGGACGCGAGCTGCTGTTGTTCCGTGCTGAGTCAGCAGTCGGTCGACGCGAGCCCAACGCCGGGCGCGCCGACGCGGAACAATCGCTCGAAGCGTCGGTGGCCGCCGGCGATGAACACCACGAAGGCAAAGCGCGCCGCTTCCTTGGACAGATCGCTCAGATGTCGGGCAACCTCACCGAGGCGCGTCGGGAGCTGAGCCGCAGCGTCGATATCTTCCGCGAACTCGGCGATGACATCGAACTTGCAGCGTCTTTACGCGAACGTGGCTTCTCCGAAGTGTTTGGCGGTTCGCTCGCGGATGCGGACTGGTTGCTTGGCGAGGCCGAAGCCCTCAGCGAACAACTCAACGATCGGCGTGGGCGCGCGTGGGTCCGTCAGCATCAGGCATGGGTCGCGTTCCTGTCCGGCGATCTCGAGCTCGCCGAGAAGCGCTTGCTGCTCGCCTCGGGCGAGTTCTCCGAGCTCGGTGATCGCTCAGGGAGCAACTGGGCCACGGGCCTCCTCGCGTACATCCGATTCTTCACGATGCACTTCGACGAAGCCGAGGCGCTGGCGCACGCCGTGCGAGGTGAGGGACTTGAGCTGGGCGAGCGCTGGAGCCCGGCGATGATGGACTCATTGCTCGCTTCGATTCGCCTGTGGACCGGGAACTTCGTCGAAGCCGAGCGGTTGTCACGTCGAGCGTTGGTCGAGTTTCGCTCACTCGATGACAAGTTCGGCCTCGTTCAAGCACTCGCCCCCCGCAACCGAGCCCTGGTTGCGCTCGGTCGTGACGAGGAAGCCGAGCGGGGCATCGAAGAAGTGTTGTCGCTTGGTGATGCGTTTGGGGACCTGGCCTTCTCGGTCAGCGCCGCTGCCGGTGCAGCGGTACACCTGGGCCTTGCCGACCGAGCCGTGGTGATGAGCGAACTCGCAGTTGAGCGGATGTCGGTGATGGGTGCCAACGCAGCCGAGATCAGCACGACCTATGCGTTGGCACTGTGTCAGGTCGGCCGAGAGGAAGAAGCGCTGGCACTGTTCGAAACGATCGAAGTCGATTTCCCGTACGCCCACGCCGTCCGGGCGTTGGCGGCGGCGATCTCTGGAGACGACGTATCGCCGTTGATCGACGCGGCTGAGGTCTGGTCGATCACAGGCTCGTCTTATCTTGATCGAGCGATCGCTGATGTGGCCGCGGCCGCGGTCGAAGTGCGCACCGGCGATGTGCTGGGGGCAGATCACCGCCTCTCGCGCACGGCGACGCTGGTCACTGAGGTGGGCGATCAGGTGGCGATGAATTTGGTCGCGCAAGTCCGTGCCGCCCTGTTGTCGTCGGATGACGGGAGCGATCGATTTCCCGAGAGTGAATTGCGAGTCGGTTGGCGCCGGGTCGTCACTGGCCTGGCCGGTCGCACTGCTCACCCGGTGAGTTGACTGAAGGGCCGGCGATGAGTGATTCGAACGCGGTGTCGACGTCGAATGCGGGCGGTCATGCAACGGGCTTGATCGTGGGCCGATTTGACCCGCCCCACCTGGGCCACTCGTTCATGATCGATTGGGCGTCACAACGTTGTGAGCAGCTGGTGGTGTTCGTGAACAGCTCGACATCTGCTGACACTGCCCCGGGTGAACTTCGCGCCGGCTGGCTCGCCGAATTGCATCCTGCCGTGCACGTCCGTGAGGTTCGTCATCAGCTCTGGAACGACTGGGACGATGAGGAACTCTGGGCTCGATGGATGGCCCTCTTCCGCGCGGAGTGGCCACTTGCAGCTGGGCCCCACGTCGTGTTCTCCTCTGATGCGTATGTCAGTGAGATCGCTCGCCGGTTCGACGCTCAGTCCGTCGTCGTTGATGCCGACCGCGTCACGGTGCCGATCAGCGCGACACAAATTCGAGAGTCGCCGGCGGATCATCTCGACCGACTCGCTCCACCGGTTCGCGCCTGGGTCGAGGCGAACTGGGTCTGATCAGCGGTTCGGCTGTTTGGTCACGCGAAGGTAGGGCTTCACGGGTTCCCATCCAGCGGGGAAAAGTTCTCTGGCCTCGTCGTCAGACAATGCGGGGACGATGATGACGTCGTCGCCGTCGTTCCAGTTGGCGGGTGTGGCGACCTTGTGGTCAGCCGTGAGCTGCAGGCTGTCGATCACGCGCAGGATCTCGTTGAAGTTGCGGCCGGTCGATGCCGGGTAGGTGAGAGTGAGCTTGACCTTCTTGTCGGGTCCAATGATGAACACGGACCGAACCGTGAGTGTGTCGTTCGCGTTTTCGTGGATCATGTCGTAGGCATCTGCCACGGCGCGGTCAGGGTCACCGATCATCGGGAAGTTCACGGCGGTGCCAACGACTTCCTCAATGTCTTTCTCCCACTCGACGTGGCTGTCGACGGGGTCGACGGACAGTCCGATCACTTTGGTATTGCGCTTGTCGAACTCTGGTTTGAGGGCAGCGACAGTTCCGAGTTCGGTGGTGCAGACGGGCGTGAAGTCTTTCGGGTGGCTGAACAGCACGCCCCACGAGTTACCGAGCCACTCGTGGAAACTGATGTCGCCGTGAGTGGTTGCGGCGGTGAAGTCGGGTGCAGTGTCGCCGAGGCGGATGGCCATGATGAGCTCTCTTTCGTGGGTGTTCGCGGGTGTGTGAACGAATTGCTCGTCGTTGTGAAGCAACGATAGCCGATAAACCCGACTAGATAAGTCGGAATTAGTGGGTGGCGTGCTTGTCTGGTGCGCGCAACCTCGCTCAGAACGTGATGGGAAGGATGCGCGGACCGCGCACTTGGCCGCTGGCCCATGACACTTCGATTGGTGTCTGCACGCTGAAATCGCCGATTCGATCGACGAACGTACGCAACGCAACATCCATCTCGAGGCGGGCCAGATTTGATCCGGCGCACCGGTGGATTCCGGCCCCGAACGCGACATGACGGTTCTCGGCTCGGTCGATGATGAAGGTGTCCGGATCTTCGAAGACGTCCGGGTCGTGGTTGGCGCCGGGGAAATTCATCAGCACTTTGTCGCCGGGCACGAAGTCGATGCCGCCGTACGTCACAGGAGAGTCGACCACGCGAGCCATGGTCACGGGTGAATAGAAACGGAGGAACTCTTCGATCGCGCCGGGCCATAGTTCGGGTTCGGCCCGCAGCCGTTCGAGGTCCTCAGGGTTGGTGCCGAGATGGAACAGCGCGGAACCGATCGAACTCCAGGTGGTGTCGATGCCGGCCACCAGCTGAAGGTTTGCCATGCCGACCACAATCTCGGGGTCGACCGGGTTGCCATCGGGATCTGTGGCGGTGAGCAGCGCGGAAATGAGGTCGTCGCCACCGGGATTGGCGCGGCGATCAGCGACCGTCTCGCGGAAGAAGTTGCGGATCACGTCGCGGTACTTCACGCGCAACTCGGGCTCTTGGAGGCCGAGTTCGAGGACGGCACGCACCCAGTACGTGAAGTCGTCGACACGGTCCTCATCGACGCCGAGGAGGTGAGCGATGATCCGCGGTGGAATCTGTTGTGCGTAGCCGGTGGCGCCGTCGACGTGGCCGCTGTCGATGAAGCCATCGATCAGTCGGTGGCAGACATCTTCGGTGTAGGCCCGATGCTTCTCGACCGCTGGTGGAGAGAAGTGCGGCAGCAGCAGTCGTCGTGTCCACGCGTGTTCTGCCCCATCGGAGCTGATCGGTGGAGCGTTGGCGCCGTACTTCTCGAAGTTCTTGTCGTTGCGCACGCCTTCGGGCAGGGGCACGACGAGCGGATCACGTGACGAGAAATGCTCGGGCATCTTCGCGATTGCCTGCACATCGGCGTACTTGGTCGGCAGGTACGACCCCTCATGCCGATCGCTGTGTGCGATGGGACACCGATCCCGTAGGTCCTTCCAGATCGGCACCGGATCGGTCGCGTACTGCGGATCGAAGATCTCGTACGTAGTCGGTCGACCAGTCGTCGACAGATGTCTGCTCGGTCATGTTTGTTGCTCTTCCCCAAGTGTTTCAGCGACGGCAGCCGTCGTGGTGTTCCCCGCCGCAAGTCTGGCACGGCGTGCCGACCACTCAGTGATTCCGAGTGGCTGAGGGGTCCGAATGACCTTGGGGTCGGGAGCAGCCGACACCCGCGAACGCGTCGAGTTGAGCGTGGGCGGAACGGTTCAGCGCAGCGGGGGTGTTCCGGCCGGAGCGACGTCCGCGGCGAGTTGGAACCACTCGTCAATGTTGCTCGTTGTCGGTAGCGCGGCACCGAGGCGGAGCGTCGCAGACTTCAACAACTGGGCGGCGCCGGCGGGGTACGACGCCAACTCAACACCGAGTTCGGTCGCACGCGTTCTGACGCGATCGTCGTCGACGACCTCATGAGCAATGTTGAGCCGCAGCAGGTCGTCGCCGGTGAAGCGGTTGCCGCTGAGCGCGATCTGTAACACGGTGGCCAGCGGATAACGCGCGGTCAGCCATGCCAGGTTCATCGGCGCAGCCATTCCGATCCGCACTTCAGCGACCTGCAGCCAGGCCTCGCGGCCAGTCACAATCAGATCGCCCGCGAGGGCAAAGGCAGCGCCTCCGTTGATCGCATAGCGCTCGAGTGCCACGACCACGGGGTGCGGGCACCGGGCGAGCGCGAGGTGGGCCTGGCGAACCGACGAACTGGCCGTCGCTCGCCAGGCCGGCGGTGGGTCGGCGTTGTACTCGGTCAAGTCGAGCCCCGAGCAGAACGCGCCGCCGGCGCCACACAGCACGACAGCGCGCACGTCGGGATCTCCACTGGCGGCGGTGACATGTGCGGTGAGCTCATCGAGCATCGGCGGGATGATTGCGTTCTTCCGATGAGGGCGATGCAGTTCGATGATGGCCGCGCCATCTTGATCAGTGCGCCGCACGAGCGGCGACGGCATCTGGTTGCCCGTGGCGACTGTCGCGGCGTCCGTTGTCATGGGTGTCAGCGTTGCAGACCGATCAGCTCGGACTCGCACGTCGCGCGCCCAGTACGCAACTCATTACGGTTCGGTCATGAGTGAACCGGGGAGTGAGACGGGGAGTGAGACCGGAATGACCGCTGCAGCAGTGGCCGGGCTTCAACCCGAATGGATGCTGACACCGGTTGACCGAGACTCGCCGGCGGTGACGTTCGGCGACGTGTCGATGTCGTGGCGTGACGTTGAGCTCCGTGGGCGTCGCGTGGCGCGGGCCCTCGATGGCGCGGGAGTCACGACGGGCGCCGTGTGGGGCGTGCTTGCCCACAATGGACTCGAGTGGGTGGAACTCACGCTCGGCAACGTGCGTGCAGGTGCTCGGATTGTTCCGCTGAACTGGCACCTCACGGCAATCGAGGTGGCGGCCCTCCTTACCGACAGCGGCTGTCAGTTGATCATCACTGACGCGAGGTTGAGCGATGTCGCCAGAGAGGCTGCATCGATCGCAGGAGTCGACCGAGTCATCGAACTGGGGCCCGAGTACGAGGCATGGCTCGACGGCGCGGGCGACGCGCTGCTCACCGATCGACAAGCGGGCTCGCCGATGCTGTTCACCGGCGGGACCACCGGCCGGTCGAAGGGTGTCACCCGCTCTGAAGTCGCTGCTGACATCGCGATGTGGCCCGAATTGTGGAGCCGGTGGGGGACCTTTGTCCGCATGCCGGATGAGGGCACGGCGTTGGTCACGACGCCGCTGTACCACGCCCTCGGAACGGCCGTGATGGGCGCAGCGTTGGCGAAAGGGCTGCCGGTGGTGATCGCCGGCCGATTCGACCCGGAGGGAACGCTGGCGCTCATCGAGGAGCACCGGATCACGTCCGGTCCGATGGTGCCGACCCAGTTCATCCGGATGCTCAAGCTGCCCGACGAGGTTCGCGCTCGATACGACCTGTCGAGCCTTCGGTGGATCTTGCACACCGCTGCTCCGTGTCCGGCCTGGGCAAAGGTCGCGATGATCGACTGGTTCGGACCGGTGATCTACGAGATGTATGGCTCATCGGAAGGGACGGGCCCGGCCATCTGCGACAGCCATGAGTGGCTTGCGCATCCCGGCACGGTCGGCAAGGCGTCGCCGCGCATCGAGTACTCGATTGTCGACGATGGCGGCAACGATCTGCCAGCGGGTGAGGTGGGCACGATCTACTGCAAGCGAGCCGACGGCGCTCCGGAATACCACGGCGACCCAGACAAGACAGCGGCGATGCAGTTGCCCGACGGGCGCTTCACCGTGGGCGATCTCGGCTGGCTCGACGAGGACGGCTTCCTCTACCTCGCCGACCGACGGGTCGACCTGATTCTCGTCGCCGGTTCCAACGTGTACCCGGCGGAGATCGAGGCGGTACTCATCGAGCATCCGAGCGTGGCTGATGCGGCGGCCTTCGGAATCCCGGACCCAGATATGGGCGAGCAGGTCAAGGCCGTGCTGGAGCCGGCTGTTGGCGTCGAGATTGATGTCGATGCGATTGCTGCGTTCGCCGCCGAGCGGCTCGCGAAGTACAAGTTGCCGAAGTCGTACGACATCGTCGACGCCCTTCCACGAGAGGCGCACGGCAAGTTGAAGAAGCGTCTGCTGCGCGACCCGTACTGGACCTGATCTGCGCGGAAGAGTCACCAAGGGGCCCAAGCCCACTGGTGAAGTGTTAGTTGGCGGGAAGGTCGCGAAATGGCGTGTTGCGGTCGGGCCCGGGTTCCCGCGGGAGTCCGAGTACCCGTTCGCCGAGAGTGTTGCGTTGGATCTCGTCGGTGCCGCCGCCGAGCGACATGCCGCGACAGTTGAGCACGTGGTACGCCCAGTAGTCGGCGTCGGTGTCGCTCGCTTCCCACGCAGCCGCCGTTGCTCCGCCGAGTTCGTGGGCGAGTTGGGCAGCATGGCGGCCTTGGAGCGTTCGCCACAGTTTGCCAATTGAGGGGTGCAGCCCGCGCTGTGTCCCCCATGGGACAAGTTGCTCACCGGTGTACGCGACGGCGAGCTGTTGACGGACGACCGGGTCGTTCAGCCGTCCCATCGCGGTGGCGCGGGCGACGAGGCCGTCAAACGGGAGCGGCGATCGGCCGGCTTTCGACTTTGCGGCGTCGTCGGTCGTGACGCCACGGCCCAGGCTGGTTCGTTCGTGTCCGAGGAGCGCGACCGCGAGGGCCCAGCCGCCGTTGACGTCGCCGATCACCCAATCGGCGGGGACCCGTGCTTCGTCGAGAAATACTTCGTTGAACTCTGCGACGCCGGTCATCTGGACGAGTGGCCGCACGGTGACGCCCGGCTGATTCATCGGCAGCGCGAACATCGTGATGCCGCGGTGTTTTGGTAGGTCGGCGTCAGTACGGGCCAGCAAGATTGCCATGTCGCTGTGTTGGGCCTGCGACGTCCACACCTTTTGGCCGGTGATGATCCACTCGTCGCCATCGCGTTCGGCGCGCGTCGTCAGACCTGCCAGATCTGAGCCGGCTCCGGGCTCGGAGTAGAGCTGACACCAGACCTCATCGCCGCGCAGCGCGGCGGGAATGAACCGTTGTTGGAGTGCGGGTGTGCCGTACTCGCGAAGCGTCGGCACGGCCATGCCGACGCCCAGGGTGAACATCGAGTCCTCGCCGGGCAGCAGGTCAAGGGCCGCTTCTCGTCCGGCGGCTTCGTACTCTGCCGGGAGGTCGGCGCCGCCCAGCTCGATCGGGTACGACACGGCGGCGAGTCGAGCGTCGCACAGTGCGCGGCGGTAGGTCTTGCCGCGTTCGAGTGGGTCGTCGATGCCCGTCAAGAGGTCGGGGACTGACTTGTGGAATGCAATGACGCGCGCTCGGAATTCGTCGATGGTCTCGCGTGTTGAGGTGTCGACGGAGTTGCTGGTTGAGTTCGTCATGTCGTTCCGATTCGTGTCGCGGGGGTGCCGACGGTCACACTACGGTTGGGGAAACGACAGGTCATCACCGATCGGTCGCGCCGCCAGGATCATCGAAGTGTCATCGGCCCCATGGCAACACGGGGTCAACACGGGGTCAACAAGGGGTAACGGGGAAACTGCATGACCAATACTGCTGACGTTCTCTTAGGGAGCGAGTCGACTGACACCGAACCGCTGCTCGTCGTCAAAGACTTGCGGACCCACTTCATGGTGCCTGCGGGCGCGGTGAAGGCGGTTGACGGCGTGTCGCTCACACTTGAGCGGGGCAAGACGCTCGGTGTTGTGGGCGAGTCCGGTTCGGGCAAGACCATCCTGTCCCGTTCGATCATGGGGCTCAACGTGGTGGCCAACGCCGTCACCACAGGTTCGGTCAGGTACGCCGGCATGGAGTTGGTCGGTCAGAGTCCAAAGCAGATGAAACATCTGTGGGGTGTCGAGATGGCGATGGTCTTCCAAGACCCGATGACCTCGCTCAATCCGGTCGTCAAGGTCGGGCGCCAGCTCACCGAGCACGTCCGTCAGCACCTCGGCATGAACAAGGCCGACGCGCGTGAGGTGGCCGTCGAACTGCTGCGATCGGTTCGTATCCCCGAGCCCGAGGCGCGTTTCGACAACTACCCGCATCAGATGTCGGGCGGCATGCGCCAGCGTGTCTGCATCGCGATTGCGTTGGCCTGCGGTCCGAAAATGTTGTTTGCTGATGAGCCGACCACTGCACTCGACGTCACTGTTCAACACCAGATTCTCAACCTGTTGGCCGCCCAGCAGCGCGACCGGTTCATGACGATGATCATGGTCACCCATGACCTTGGCGTGGTCGCTGGGCGAACCGATGACATCGCTGTGATGTATGCCGGCAAGATCGTTGAGAAGGCACCGACACCGCTGCTGTTCGCCGAGATGCGTCACCCGTACACCCAGGCGTTGCTCTTCTCGATTCCGAAGACTGACCAACCGAAACACACCCGGCTCACCGCGATTGCCGGTCGTCCGCCGGACTTGATCTCACCGCCAGACGGCTGCAAGTTTGCGCCGCGTTGCCCGTACGCGCAGGATCGATGTCGCGAGGAAGAGCCGGTGCTGCAAAAAGCTGACGAGTCCGGTCATGAGTTCGCGTGCCACTTCCCGATCGGGACACCGGAGAACGAGGCGGCGTTCCAACGCAACCTTGAGGCGGGCGTCCCGCAAACGCTCGCCGCAGCAGGCCGGGTGCAAGCCACTGATGATTTGGCCGCACTTGAACACCTCGCACAAGCCGCCAAAGAGGGAGAACACTGATGGCCGGAACCGGCACTGCCCACCTTCGCCAGTCCGGCGAGGCACTTCTGCAGGTCACGAACATGCATGTCGAGTTTCCCGCCGCCCGGGGTCGCACGGTGTACGCCGTGAGCGGCATCAGTTTCGACATCGCCCGGGGTGAGACGTTGGGCCTGGTTGGTGAATCGGGCTGCGGCAAGTCGACCACCGGCAGAGCAATCTTGCAGCTGCCCACGCCAACTCGTGGTGAGGTGTCGCTCAATGGTGAGGATCTCGCTGGCGTCTCTGACTCGGTGATGCGCTCGCGTCGCACTGACGTGCAGATGATCTTCCAGGACCCGATTTCGTCACTCAACCCGCGTCGCACGGTTGGTGAAATTGTTGCTGAGCCGCTCAACGTCTGGGGTCCAAAGAACAAAGATGAGCAGTGGGCAAAGGTTGCCAAGATGCTCGACGCCGTCGGCATCGACCCCGATGTGGCGCGCTACAAGCGGCCGCACGAGTTTTCCGGCGGTCAATGTCAGCGCATCTCGATTGCCCGTGCGCTCGTGCTCGAACCCGAGTTGATCATCTGTGACGAGCCGGTCTCGGCGCTTGACGTTTCGGTCCAGGCGCAGATTCTCAATCTGCTCGAGGACTTGAAGGCCGAGTACGGCCTGACGCTCGTGTTCATCGCGCACGACCTTGCGGTGGTCAAGAACATCTCTGACCGTGTCGCGGTGATGTATCTCGGCAAGATGTGTGAGATTTCCGAGTCCGACGAGTTGTATGCCAATCCGGCGCACCCGTACACCCGGTTGCTCCTCGAGTCGCTGCCTGTTCCGGATCCGACCGTCCAGATCGATGAGGACGTGGCTGCGGAGGGAGAACTTCCCTCGCCGCTGTCGCCGCCGTCGGGTTGTCGTTTCCGCACTCGCTGTCCGCTCGCTGATGAGATCTGTGCCGAGCAGGAGCCGATCATGCGGCGTGTGTCTGGTGATCATTTCGTGGCCTGCCATCATCCCCTCGTTGAGGCGGATGACGTACCGGTATCGCTCACCGCGTGAGCCAGACAACAGGGAAGTCGATGACGGCCTGGTGCCAATCTCGTGACGATGCGTGCCTTCCGACACATGTGATGGCCGTCACGTCTGATAAACAGTCGTTCAAGCGCTCAGGGGGAGTGCTTGAAATCAACCGGGGCCTCGGCTCCACACACAAGGGGGACATCCAATGACACGACGACGCACGAGTCGTCTTCTCGCACTTCCACTCGTATTCGGTCTGCTTGCAGCCGCGTGTGGGAGCGACGATGGAGACAGTGACGGCGGTGGCGACACCACTCCCGTCGCGACCGAAGCCAGCGGCGGCGATGAGCCTGCCGAGGAGCCTGCCGAGGAGCCTGCCGAGGAGCCTGCGGAGAACGAAGATGTCGCTGAAGCCGGCACCGAGGCCGAAGGCGATGTTGACACCGAAGCGGCCGAGGCAACCAGCGCAGTGAGCTACGGCGGCGACATCGCCGTCGGTCTTGAATCCGAAGCGGTCGGCCTGCGTCCGTGGGAAGACACATGCTCCTCGCCTTGCTACAACATCATCGGGACCATCTACGACAAGCTGATGGAAAAGGACTCAAACGGTCAGCTCCAGCCGTGGCTCGCTGAGTCGATCTCCTCGAACGAGGACTTCACCGTCTGGACAATGACGCTGCGACCCGGTGTCACATTCCACAACGGTGTTGAACTCACCGCTCAGACCATCGCCGACATGTTCCCAGTCCAGCAGGGTGGCACCGTTTCCGCTGGCGTGGTCGGCGCATCCAATCTTGTCGGAGTCGAAGCCACCGGCGATCTTGAAGTGACGTACACCTTGGGTGCTTCGAACTCCGCGTTCCCGGCGTACCTCGAACGTGCTGCGCTCGGCATGGTCTTTGACCCAGCAGCAGCGGTAGCTGACCCTGACAGTTACAGCACCGCACCGATCGGCACGGGCCCGTTCGTCATCGATTCCCGCGACCTCGACAACGAGACCAAGGTCGTGCGTAACGAGAACTACTGGAACTCTGATGCCGAAGGCAATCAGCTCCCGTATCTCGACTCCATTGCGTTCCGCCCGATTCCGGACGAAGGCACCCGCCTTGACGCTGTGCTCTCGGGCACCGTTGATGCAATGCAGTCGTTGCGTCAGGGCACCATCCGTGATGCCCGCGCTGACGGCAGCCTGTCGCTCTACGAGTTCCAGGGCAACAACGTTGGTGGCGGCATGTTCAACGTGCTGAAGGCACCGTTCGACGATGTTCGAGTCCGTAAGGGCCTCACACATCTGAACAGCCAGGAGAACGTCATTGAGGCACTCGGCGGTACCGGTATTTCGTTGCCGGGTTCGCAGTGGTTCTCGCCGGACAGCGTCTGGTACTCGGAGAAGGTTGCAGCCGCTTGGCCGCAGTTTGACTTCGAAGGTGGCGTGGCATTGGTCAGCGAGTACGTCAACGATCCCGAGCGCTCTGACGGCAAGGCCGTCGGCGAGAAGATCGACGTCGAGCTGTCTTGCCCGCCAGATCCCACACTCATCGCTGCCATGCAGGTCATCGAGCAGGTGTGGTCACAGACCGAGTTGGTCAACGTGACGCTGACCCAGTTCGATCAGCAGACGCACATCAACAAGGCGGTCACCGATGAGCACAACGCTCATTGCTGGCGCTTCAGCGATGACAACGACCCTGCGACGTACACGTCTGCATTCGCACCGCCCACTCCTGAGATTGCTGCGGAGAACGGACTCGACGGCATTGTGTCGCCGGTCAACTTCCCCAACTACTTCTCGGCGGCGAACTTCGGCGCAGCAGTCGGCGCAGTGGCGACCGACGATTTCGACGAGCGCTTCGCAGCGTACGAGTCCATCATGTTGGACTTCGCCGAAAACGTGCCGCTCTGGTACTCGGGTCACACAGCGACGATGATCGCTGCGGATCCGAAGTTGGACGGCATCGTTGGGTGGCACCTCCCGCAGGGTGGCGACCTCGGTATCGGTCAGCAAGCTGCTGAGGGCCGCTGGCTCGAAGTGTTCATCACTTCCTGAATTTCATGGTGATGGTTCCGGCCGGGTCGCTCTGACCCGGCCGGAATGGTCGCACCCCGTTCAATCCACGATGTCGACCTGATAGGGAGCACTTCTTCGATGGCACTCATGTTGTTCACGCGACTCGCCCGCCTTGTGGCGACGCTGTTCGCGGTGACCTTGATCACGTTCAGCATGGTCTCGTTGCTCCCAGGCGACCCCGTCGATGCAATCCTCGGTCAGACCGAACGAACACCTGAGATCGAAGAGGAGCTTCGGACCGAGCTGAAGCTCGACGAGCCGTTTGTTCAGCGCTACCTCAACTGGCTCGGCGACGCGGTGCAAGGCGATCTCGGTGAGTCATACATCAACCGCGGTCAGACTGTCACCGGTGAGATCAAGAACCGTATCCCGGTCACCGGTCAGCTTGCACTCATGGCGATCATGATGGCGGTTGCGGTTGCCGTGCCCGTCGGCATTCTCGGCGCATACCGTCAGGGCAAGTGGCAGGACACCACGACGTCGGCAGCAGCGCAGGTTGCGCTGTCGGTGCCGAACTTCATCACCGGCATCTTTCTGATCTATGTCTTCTCTGTTCGTCTCGGCTGGTTACCGGCGTCCAACTGGAATCGAATCACCGATAAGGGCCTTGTCGAGAACCTCAAGACGGCGATCATGCCGGCAACCGCCCTGGCGCTCACGCAGATGGCGATTTTCTCACGCCTCGTGCGTTCCGACATGATCGGCACGTTGCAGCAGGACTTCATCCTCGCCGCACGCGCCAAAGGCCTGAGTAACCGCTTCATTCTTTTCCGTCATGCGCTGCGACCGAGTTCGCTCAGCCTGGCGACGATCATCGGCATCAACTTCGGTGCCCTCCTCGGCGGAACGGTCGTCATCGAGACGCTGTTCGCCGTTCCCGGACTGGGGTTCCGTTTGATCAACGCGATCAACTCCCGTGACATCTTGATGATCCAAGGCATCACCGTGTTCGTCGCGGCGGCCTACGTCATCATCAATGCCTTGGTCGACATCCTGTACACCTTCATCGATCCGCGGATCAGGAAGAGCTGACGATGAGCGATGATTTCGAACTCCCTCCGACCGAATCGGCAGTCGGTGGCCGCATAGCGACGGGTGTCGTCCACGGGGAAGCGCCCGACACGGCAGCATCGCGGTCGATCGAATCGATGACGGCGGGCTCGACGCCGCCGGGCAAGCCGAAGCGTGCATCGTTGCGGCAGGTGTTTCGCTCGATGCCGATCCTCGTCAAGTTCGCGGCGATCTGGCTCGTTGGCGTCGTGGGTCTGGCGATCTACGCCAAACTCGACACCTCGGTGTTCAACGGATCGTTGCCGCTGCAGGACCCGAACCTCCAGCTCAACAACTTCAACGCGGCAACGGGTGAGTTTGGTACCGGCGAGCCGATCGAAGGTCCGTCGGCCAGCAACTGGCTTGGGACCGATGCGTTGGCGCGCGACACGTTTGCACGAATTGCCCACGGCGCGTGGGTCAGCCTGACCGTCGCCATCGTTTCCGTGCTGTTCGGCATCGTGGTCGGCGGATTTCTCGGCACACTCGTCGGATTCGTGCGGGGGCGCACCGAGACCATGATCATGTCGGTGATCGATGTCATCCTTGCCTTCCCGGCGCTGGTGCTGCTGTTGGCGCTGGTCGCGATCTTCGAGGTGCGCGATCTTCTCGTGATCAGCGGAGTGATTGGCTTTCTGTCGATTCCCGCGTACACCCGAGTCGCCCGAGCGAACAGCTTGGCCATCTCGAACCGTGAGTTCGTGCTTGCCGCGCGATCGATTGGTACCAAGCAGAGAAAGATCCTGTTCCGCGAGATCTTTCCGAACGTGCTGCCGACGCTCGTGGCGTACGCAATGGTCGCATCGGCATTTGTCATCGTGGTTGAGGGTGCGCTGTCGTTCCTCGGTCTCAGCGTGCAACTCCCCACGTCCACGTGGGGCAACATGATCAATCAGTCGCGGCGTGACATCAAAATTGATGTGTGGCAGGTCATCTGGCCGTCCTTGGCGTTGACGCTCACTGTCCTGTCGCTGAATCAGGTCGGCGACTTCTTCCAGAAGCGCAACGCGATTCGCGCCAGTTCGCTCTGACCCCTCGTTGACAAGCGGACCACATGGTGCCAGGCACCAAGTCGTCGGCACCAAGTCGTCGTTCGCATCTAGTCTTTGCTCATGAGCATTCCCGTTGAGTTGCCCGATTTGCAGGCCAAGACGGGGGAGTACACCTGGGCATTCCTGCTCACGGTGCGCCCCGATGCCACGCCGCACCTGGTGAGTCTGTCGACGTTGTGGCACGACGACGGAGCGGAACCCGCCTTGCTGATGTCGGTGAGCGCAGGCACGGCGCGCAATGCAACGGCTGGGTCAGTCGTCACGCTCTGCTATCCGCCGCTCGACCATGACGGCTACAGCCTGATTGTGGATGGCACGGCTTCGGTGCACGACGGTGATCCGCCGGCGGGAGTTGACCCGATTCCGGAGGGCAAGGCGCTCCTTCGCTTCGCGCCCACCGGCGCAGTACTCCATCGCTCCGCAGCCCCCGGCTTCGCCAACTCGGCAACCGGCTGTGCCAACGACTGTCTGCCTGTCGACGCATCGACAACCTGAGCTGAGCCGCAACCGAAGGACGGAGTCCGGAGCGCTCGACGGTGGTCAGGCGTGATGCCCGACCCGTAGACCTGGGTCCAGAATGGGGCGGATTGCTGGTCTGAGCGGGCAGCGATTGGCGCGCTCGCGAGAGGACGGGCCGTCAGGCGAGACTGATGGCGACGACGTTCAGCGTTCCGCGCGTAACTTCTGCGGTGGCGGCTCGGCGCTTGCCATAGAGGTGAACGACGACATTCGGGTCGGCTTCGATGTTGCGCAACCACTGCGAGTCGCTGCGGACTGTGCTGACCATCAGTTTGTCGCCGAGCCGGGTGGCCAGAAGCGGCACTTGCCGCGGCTCGCCCGACACGCGTCCCGTCACCTCGAGCACGATGGCGCCGCCACCCACGGGAAATGGGTTGCCAACGCCGGCGATCACGGCGGGCTTCACGACCGAGTTGAGCGTGCGAAATGCCGTTCGTGTGAGCTCTGCCTGGGCTGCGGGGATCGACGTCATTCCATCACGCTACCGAGCAGCTGCCCGTCACCTCCGAGGCGCCCGCGGACTCCTACGATGCGGCTATGGATGCAACTGAAGCCGACGTTCGACGCATCGTCGCCCAGCTCGGGTCGAACGATCCGTCCCTCGATGTCGAGGTCATCGACTGTGACCCAGAACTCGCCGACACCGCACAGTTCGTCGAAGCCTATGGCTACACGCTCGACCAATCAGCCAACACCTTGGTCGTGATCGGCAAGAGCGATCCGCCGGTCTACGTGGCCTGTGTCGTGTTGGCGAGCACCCGACTTGACGTCAACAAGGTGGTGCGCAAGAAGCTTGGCGTAAAGAAGTGCTCGTTCGCTGGGTCAGACGTCACCGAGGAACTCACCGGCATGAGGGTTGGCGGCGTCACGCCCATCGGATTGAGCGAGCACATGCCGTTATGGGTCGATAGTCGAGTGATGGAGTGCGAACGCATCGTGCTTGGCGGTGGGAGTCGGAGCTGCAAGGTTATTGGTGCGCCGCAGATCCTGACGTCGCTCCCCCATGTTGAAGTTGTCGAAGACCTCGCCAAGGATCCCCCGGAAGCACCACCGGCATGAACCTCATTGCCCAGGCGAGCACGTTCAGTGGACTTGAGCCCACACTTGAACGGACATTGGATTTGATTGGGGTCTTCGCGTTTGCCATCTCGGGTGGTTTGCTCGCAGTTCGCAAGGGCTTCGAGCTGGTGGGCGTGATTTCGCTGGCACTCGTGACGGCGTTGGGCGGCGGTGTCTTGCGCGACCTGCTGCTCGGTGCGACGCCGCCGACGGCGTTCAGCGACGTGCTGTATCTGGTCGTGCCGCTCGGCGCTGCGGCTTTGGTTTTTGTCGGCCATTGGCTGATCAATCAGCGCGTCAACCGTGCGGTGCTGATTTTCGACGCGGCAGGCCTGGGGTTGTTCTGCGTGACTGGTGCCGTGAAGGCCTTTTCGTTCGGAACAAGTGCGGTTGGCGCCGTGCTGATCGGTGTGATCTCGGCGGCCGGTGGCGGCATCATCCGCGACGTCCTCGCCAACGAACACCCAAGTATTTTTCATCGTGACAGCACGCTTTACGCGATCCCCGCAGCGCTCGGTGCGACGGCGGTGGTCGTGTCGCTGCGCAATGATTTCTACAGCGGTGGCGTTGCCATCGGGGTGGCGATCATGGTCTTCGTGTTCAGAATTGCTGCCATGCATTTCCGCTGGCGTGCACCGATGCCGTTCCGATCGGCCACGGAATCCTGAGGTTCGGGCCGGCAGCGCGGCCTGCGAACACGGCCGGATTCAGCCCATCTGGCTGGTGCGCGATGGCTGCACGACCATGACAACGCGATGGTCACCTTCCTGGTGGTGCGGGTACGCGTCGGCGTTGATGTACTTCTTGGCCATCGAGTCGATGAACGTGTTTGATGAATCGTCATCGATACGCACGACCGTGCCACGGATTTCGAGGTAGCGGTACGGGCTGTCTGGATCCGTGCCGGACACGGCGATCGTTGGATTACGGACGAGGTTCTCGTACTTCTGTCGGCCTCTGGTCAGAGAGAACATGAAGTGTTCGCCGTCCCAGCCGCCCCAGACCGGGCTCGACTGGATTTCGTCGTGCGGGCCCATGGTGGCGATGTGCCAGAAGGTCTTTTTGGTCAGCAGGTCAGCGTGCGATTCTGGAATGACGGCCATGTTCACTACAACGTTTGACGAGGCGTGGGCATTCCCCAAGCGCGTGGATCTGCGGGCGATCAGGACGAAGCGGTCCGGAGGGTGTCGAGGCGCTCGGCGAGTGCTGGGTCAGTCAGGCGTGTTCGGGCCGAGGCGAGAGCGGTTTCGGTCGTTGCCTCGCGTCGAGTCGCGTCCATGGAGTTGCGGCCCATGGCCGCAACGTCAGCTGGTGTCGGTTGGAAGGTGACAACATTGGTGCCGGCGTCGCGAAGCCGTTTCACTTCGGTTGCCAGCTGTCGGGCTTGCACGCCACGGAGTCCCGGCATCGACGGGCCGCGCCCGCCTCGCGTCTCTGACATCGGCGAAACGATGACGACGAGATCGAGCCCGGCGTCGGCGAGGAGGTCGGCGTTGGTGGGGGAATGCACGGCACCATCGACATATCGCCGCCCCGCGTGTTCGACGGGCCGGAAGACGCCGGGAATCGACGACGATGCCTGGACGGCGACGCCGACCGGCGCGTCGGTGCCCTCGCGACCGAACACGACTCGATCGCCACTGTCGAGGTCGACGGCGCAGATCCACAATGGTTGCGCGGGCCACGAGAGATTGCCGTACAGCATCTTGATTCGTTCACCGATGACGTTGGTCGAGATCGTTCCGGTTGGTGTCAGCGCGGCGAACACTTTGCCGGGGCGCCCGCCCGATCGCAGCACCATGTTCGGTGAAGCAGGACGCGGTAGACGCGAGAGTGGTCGCGGCCGCATGTCGATGGTTGGCGGCCCTCCCGTGCGCCCAACGATCGCAGCCGCTTCGGTGGAAATCGGCTGAGCCAGCGTGCGCGGTGCGAGGTCGATGGGCGGAAACCCGGCGCGCAATGTGGCCGCCACGCCGGCACCGGCGGAGGTTCCGACAAGCACTTCTGCGTCTCGGGCGTCGAAGCCGGCCTCGGCCAAAGCTGTCAACACTCCGGCGTGGTAGGCGGCTCCGACGATGCCGCCGGCGCCAAGCACGACTCCGATCTGCCCCATGGGGCCACCCTACGCGCCCATCCGGTCCGACAGATCAGTCGTTTGCGCACCCAGGAACCGCCGCCGGCGACACGTGGCGGGTGCGCAAACGGTCGGTTGTGGGGATCGGTCAGCGAAGTGAGAACGGGGGGGTACTGGTCGGTCGTGAGGAGGAACGCGTAGGCGTTGACGCGCATGCCCCATCGTCCGACACCGACGACGAAGTTGAACAGGCCTCGCGGGTATCGGCCAGTGAACAGGATCGCGAACCAAGCGGCGATCACTGCGAAGAACGCGCCGATCGCCAAGAAGAACAACACGATGTAGTGGGGAATGGCCAGGAACCACTTGACCAGCGGGAGTCCGCGACGCAGATCGTGCTCCGCGTCTGGATAGTCGATATCCAGTGCCACGCTCTGGGCGTCGACAGTCGACGGGTACTCGTCGGTCAACAGTGCCATGTACACACCGACGCGGGCAGTGAATCGAGTGAGCTCCAAGTTGAAGTCAAACCACCAGCGCGGGTAGCGCTTCCGGAACAGAATCATCAACAACGTTGCTCCGAAGAGAGCGCTCGCAACACTCGCCGTGCTGGTCATGACCCATTCCCCGCCAGCAGTCTGCGTGACTTGGGTTCCACTGCCGCTGAGCACGCTCAGCAAGATCGCGATGGGGATGACCAGGATCAGGCGAAACGCAGTGGTCACGCGGCTGAGCTGCTCGGGGTACCGGACGTCAAATCGTGCCGGGTACGCCGGCCCTGGTGGCACTGCGCCTGGCCCACCGGCCTGAGGCGGTGGGGGCGGAGGTGGCGGTGCCGGAGGACTGAATGGGGTGCTGCCGTCGTTCGTCATCGCGTTCCATGTTTCCATGGTTCTGTGTGCCGTCGCGCCAGTTCCGCGTGCCGTCGCGTCTTCAGCGGGCTGCGAATCGAAGTAGCCGCACCTCATCCGACAAGATCGGAGGAATCGGAGGGAACATGCAGCACGCAACGACGGCCAAGATGGTGTTCACATGGTGATCGGACGGTCGCGCGGTTCCCAGCCGCAGGAGCACGATCAGGAGCTCGATGTTCTCGTCGTCGGCGCCGGCTTCAACGGGCTGTATCAACTCCACCGCCTGCGTCAGGAAGGCTTCGATGCTCAGGTCGTCGAAGCAAGTTCAGGCGTCGGTGGTGTGTGGAACACGAACCGCTACCCGGGCGCCCGCGTCGACTCCCACGTGCCGAACTACGAGTTCTCGATCGAGGCCGTGTGGCGCGACTGGAACTGGACCGAGCGGTTCCCGGGTCAAGAAGAGCTGCGCCGCTACTTCGATCACGTCGTTGACACGCTCGACTTGCGGCGTCACATTCGTCTCGACACACAAGTTACGGCTGCTCGTTTCGACGAAGAACGCTGCCGGTGGGTTGTCGAGACGACTGCAGGTCAGATCGTCGCGCGGTACTTCGTGCTGTGCACCGGTTTTGCGTCCAAGCCGTACATTCCTGACATCGCTGGCCTCGACGACTTCGACGGCCCGTGTCAGCACACGGCGCAGTGGCCCGACGGGGGTGTCGCCTTCGATGGCAAACGGGTCGGCGTGATCGGCACCGGAGCCAGTGCGGTCCAGATCGTGCAAGAAGCAAGCCGCACCGCTGCTGAGTTGACTGTGTTCCAGCGAACTCCGGTGACGGCATTACCGATGCAGCAGCGCAGCCTCACTGTTGATGAACAGGACCGGGCCAAGCTCGACTATCCGGAGATCTTTCGACGACGCAATGAACCACCGGGCAGTTTCTTTGACATTGTTCGCCACGAAGTCGGCGCGTTGGAGGTGTCGCCCGAGGAGCGGCGTGCGGTCTTTGAAGAGGCATGGCAGGCCGGCGGGTTCCACTTCTGGGCCGGGACCTTCAAAGACATCGGTCTTGATCTCGCCGCCAATCGCACCGCGTACGACTTCTGGCGCGATAAGACACGTGCCCGGATCACGGACACGGCGATCGCGGACGTCCTCGCACCGCTCGAGCCGCCCTACCCGTTCGGCACCAAACGCCCCTCGCTCGAGCAGGGCTACTACGAGTGTTTCAACCAACCGAACGTGCACCTCGTTGATCTGCAGGGTGCCCCGATCGAGCGCGTCACAGCGACTGGCGTGCGCACCGCCGACGGACGGCACCATGATTTCGATGTGCTCGTGTTGGCAACAGGATTTGACGCGAACACCGGTGGCCTCACGCAGATCAACATCGCCGGTCCGTCCGGCGACACGCTGACGCAGCGGTGGTCCGATGGTGTTGAGACACAGTTCGGGATGGCCGTCAACGGATTCCCCAACCTGTTGTTCCTCTATGGCCCGCAGAGCCCGACAGCGTTCTGCAATGGCCCGACCTGCGCAGAGCTGCAGGGGGACTGGGTCGTGAGAATGCTGAGTCACATGCGTCGAACGGGATCCAGACGTGTGGAGTCGACCGCGAGTGCTGACCGCCGATGGGCGGAGCACCTCGACGAGGTCGCTGCGATGGCCCTGCTGTCTCAGGCTGACAGTTGGTACATGGGGGCCAACATTCCCGGGAAGCGTCGCCAACTGCTGAATTATCCCAGCACCGACGGCTACCTGATGTTCATTGCCGCCTGTGAAGCGAACGGCTACGAGGGGTTTTCGTTCGAATGACCCGACGCCTACTCGCTGTGATGGACCGTGGGCGTTTGGCGCTGGGGTCTGGCTGCGGGCCCTCGGGGCAGAGGTGCTAGCCGAGCAGCGATGATTCGGCTTCCATGAGCCGAGTGATTGTGGACTTGAGCACTTTGCGCGTGACTGCAATGTTGGCATCAAGGAAGGCGGAGAACTCACGGCTGCCGAGGACTTCGACCATGAGGTCGCTCTCTGCCTTCACGGTTGCATTGCGCGGTGTTCCCTAAAGCAGTGCCATTTCGCCGATCACGGAGCCCGGTCCAACTGAAGCAACGAGCTTGTCGTCTTTCCAGACTGACGCATTGCCGCTCACGATGATGAAGGCCTCCCGACCGACCGTGCCTTGCTTGATGAACTCCGAGCCGGCATCGATGGGGATCTTGGACATCATCCGCTGGATCGACGCGAGCTCCTTCTTCGACAGCCCTGAGAACATGGGAATGCTGCTCAGGATGGATGCACGTGGTGTCAGCTTGGCCATGTCGGATTCTCCGTGAGGTGTGGTCGCTGAGGTGTGAAGAGGGGCCTTTGTAGTTAATCAGATCTGGTGATGGCGAGGCGCCGTCGTGAGCCTGAGCGAACCCACGCTTGCGCCCCCACAGGGGAGACGTGGAACTCCATGAGGAGGAACCAACCCGAGGTTCTCCCGCTGGAGCAACGCCAACTGAGATGCCGTGCCCCACAAATCTTTACGGCAGGTTGCGCGAACCTCTCGATGGCCGTAGCGTAGCTCTTCGCTCCACGGAGGCGTTTGCTTTTGGAAGAGTGTGGCACCAACGGTCTGGTTTGGGTGAATGTCCTGGTCAGGGTGCGTGCCGTAGCCTTTTTGGCTCCTTGAAAACAGAAGAGAAG